>JACCDY011482779.1_pt1 | contig 62186 bp, 53 predicted proteins | sample 7446391 | NCBI WGS metagenome assembly JACCDY01 (sample SAMN15323451, study PRJNA562643) | freshwater metagenome | isolation source: river surface water | place: USA:Blue River Watershed | collected 2017-08-18
ACGACTTGATAGCGGAATTACCAGACGATGAAAAACCCGATTGGTTAAAACCAAAACCAGCAAATAACAAGTCTAGACAAAAACTAATTGATATGTCCGATTCCGATGATTCGTCATTAAGTTCTGATTCAGACGGGGAAAACGAAGAAATTCCTGATAGTGTGCAAATAGAAATTAAAATAAAATAAACAACAAAAAAACTAGAAAAAGAGTCGCAAAAATAAAAATATCAAATTATAATTTAATAACAGACCTACATTGGAAATCAATAAATTATTTAATAAAAACAGCCAAAGTAAAACATATATTTTTAGGGAATTGGAGTACCAAAAGTATATCATCAACAGACGGAAATTTAAAAGAGATTTATAAAAGAATAGCCAGCAGTTTACGTTTTTATGAATTTAAACAAAAACTTCAATTTAAATGCAACGAGAATAATGTAAATTTAATAATGGTTGACGAAAGTTATACATCAAAAACTTGTAGTTTTTGTACAAACATTTGTGAAATAAATACAAACCGTAAACTAAATTGCAAATGCTGTTTTAAATTAGACCGTGACATAAATGGTTGTATAAATATTCTGTTAAAAGGAATAAACTAAAAAAGCATAACAGTAGGGGTTTCGCTATATACCCCTTATAACCGGAATTAAAAGCGGTTGGAGACATTATTTGAAAATTTTACAACATGTCTAGCAACGGTTTAATTATAGTATTTTTGTAATAAAATATACGGTTTTTTATAGCGGATTTATACCGATGGTAAAGTTAAGACCAAATCAAAGCAAAAACCAGACATTGATGTTTAATAGGTAACAGATTTTATTGTAACTTTTTTAATTTAAAAACATATTATATAAGCTATTTATATCATATGTTTTATTTGGGATTTTTTTTATTGGCGCTTGTATTTAACACTAATTTTGCAAAAATATTTGTTGACTTACAAAGCAATGAAAACACATTAACCCAGTTTGAAAATTATGTTAAAAAGTTTAATAAAAAATATTTGAATAATACTGAATATACAAGCAGATTTAAAATATTTGCAAAAAATATTCAATCAATTCAAGAAAATAATTTAAAAAGTAAAAACATTATTATGAGATATAATCAATTTACTGATTTGACTTTGGATGAATTTACTAGTCAATTTAATTCTTTTAATAAAATAAGACATTTTGATTGTGATTTATATGCAACTGATAATTTAGCTGCGGGTAATTCTATTGATTGGCGCACTAGTAACTATGTTAGTTCTATAAAAGACCAAGGTAATTGCAATGCTGGATGGGCATTTGCATCTTCTGGAGCAGTTGAAAGTGCATCAGCAATAGCATATAATGTTTCAGTTAACGAATTATCAACAGAACAAGTTATTGAATGTACTTATGGTTTTGAATATAATTGTTATCAATGTGATGGAGGTGACATATCTGGTTCATTTAAACATATACGAAAAACTGGACTATGTGCACTTAGTACTTATCCATATTCATCATCCAATGGTTCTGTTAGTTATTGCAAAGGATGTTTACCAATTTCATTTTTAACAAATTGTTTTGATGTTAAAAAAAATAACGAAACTTTGTTGAAACAAGCAGTTTTCCAACGCCCAGTAGCTTCTTATCTTGATGTATCTACAGAAATTTTTCAGCATTATTCTGGAGGTATTATTGGTCAATTTGATTGTGGAACAGAACCAAATCATGGGATTTTAATTATTGGATATGGAGAAGAAAATTCTGGACAAAAATATTGGTTAGTTAAAAATTCATGGGGAATATCGTGGGGTATTGATGGTTATGTTAAAATAGCCAGAACAGAATCAACAAGTAGCATAGGAGCTTGTGGCATTGCTAAAAATCCTAGTTTTCCAATAATTAAAATAAAATAAAATTTAAATTAAACTAATATCAACATTCGCATTTTCTTTAATGCAATCAGTATTATCCCAGTACTTGGCCAATAGAATTGTTTGTATTTGTTTGGAAAATTCAATACGAAAACTTTTAAATGTACATTTAGCACGGGAAATAATTTGACCATCAACTTCTTTTTCGTACAAATCTTTTTTACAATAAAAACCATACTTAATCCATCTGGGTACATCAGACCAAGATATACCAGTTTCATCTAACATGTTAATAAGTTGGGCTGAATTTTTTCCCATGCAATTTTTTTTTCCGATATACACATGCGCATAAGCTTGGACAGCATTTCTATGAGAATCATAAACTGACCTCCATATTTGGTGGTTAACAATTTCATGGGCAAGTTCGTCTGGAAAACAAATACAACGAGCATCAAACATTTGTTCACAATTAAAAACTTTTTTAATTAAATTTTCTGGATAAACTACAGGATTTGTACCCATTGCATTTTGTTCAAATAATTTACTCAAGTGCCAATTAAATCGAACACTACAATAACTAGCAGTTAATGAAATTATTTTTTGAACCCGTCCATCAAATAAATGGACACTAACATATGTACCGGATTTATCTGGATATTGTCGGGAGAATATCAATGTAATTTCATCGGAATGTGTGTACGCGGTTTGACAATTAAATTTTTCTAGCAAATCTTGTGCAGTATAACACATTGCTTTAATAAATATTGGATCAAATGGTTTAACAAAACTGCCAGTAAACGCGCTAAATGAGCGACCATCAAGTCTGATGATAAAGTTGTCTTCTGGTTTAATTTTTCCAGTTGTAGGTAATGGGGTGTTTTCGTACATTTTTATGCGCTCACCAAGCGCAACATCATGAGATTCATTAGAAATAGTTGTAAGATTTAAAGAATTTGACATTGAAGATAATATGGCACCAGCACAATTACTTACAAATTCAAATTTTTTATTTGCATAAAAATTGATAAATTAACTGGCTCTCATTAAAATAATATAAATATAATGAAAGAACCAGTTCGACCAATTCATAAATCACAAAGAAGTGTTTGTTTGCACAAATTTGCCAGTAATAGTAACCAAAGTTTAACCCATCAAATGAAGCTAAAACCAAAAACAACAGTTTACCTGTTAGTTCAAAAGTTTAATCAAGCAGAACCATCTGATTTTACCATAATAAAATATCTATCTGTTAATTCAAATTCTCAATTTACTTACCTTCCAATAAAAAAACCAGATTCTTATTTAACAAATTTGACTAATATATTATGTGATGTAATTATTGAAGTAAGTGAATATTTACAAATTCACGTTTATTGGTTACGTTCAATAGAAAATTTCGATATATTTAATTATAAAATTAATTATATCCAAATTCCAATTTTAAATCCTGCTCGGTCTTACATTAAAACATTATTTGAAACAAAAAAATTGTATTATCAAGATAGATTCCATATGCGTAACACAATTAATTTTACCAATGCTAATTTAGAATTAGTTGGAGATGAAATAGATTCAATAATGTCTATTGCAAATATTACTTTAATTGATTAGAATAAGTATTAGTAATTTTTTTATTTATAACTTGTTCTCGTCAAATTGAATATAAAATTTGCTATTTATTTTTCAGAATTATAATAAAAAAATTGACAAATAATTCATTTATTTAGTTAAATTAAATTATAATGAATAACTTAAAAACAAACTATTCTAACATACCACAATTTATTGAAAAAAAATTGGATAGAAAACTTCATAACTTGCATAATCATCCAATTCAAATTATCAAGTCTCATATTTATAAGTTTTTTTCTCAATTACCAAACTATAAATTTAAATATTTTGATAATTTAAGTCCATTTGTTAGTGTAAGCGATAATTTTGATAAATTACTAATTCCACAAGCTCATCCTGCCAGAAGTAAATCAGATACTTATTATGTTAATGAATCTACAGTATTAAGAACTCACACATCAGCTCATCAAAATGAATTACTTGCTCAAGGAATAACTAGTTTTATTGTAACTGGTGATGTTTATAGAAAAGATGAAATTGATTCAAGACATTACCCGGTTTTTCATCAAATGGAGTTATTAACCTTAGTAGCAGACGATGTTGACCCTGAAGTTGAATTAAAAACACTATTAGCTCAATTGGTAAATTGGTTATTTCCAAATTGTGAATTCAGATTTAACCCAGACTATTTCCCATTTACTCATCCATCGTTTGAGATTGAAGTAAAGTTTCAAAACAAATGGCTTGAAATTTTAGGTTGTGGGGTTGTTCAACCTGCAATTTTGGAGGCTAATAGTATTACTGGAAAAAAAGCAATTGCTGCAGGATTTGGATTGGATAGGTTAGCCATGATATTTACTGAAATTCCTGACATTCGTTACATTTGGTCAGAACATCCAAGATTTATTTCTCAATACGCAAACGGCCAATTAAATAAATTTATTCCATATTCTGAACTTCCGTCCATTTACAAAGATATAAGTTTTTATGTTAAAAACGAAAACTTAGAACTTGATGGTACTACTCAGAAAAAATGGCTATATGAAAATGATTTTTTTGAAATAATTAGAAATGAAGTTGGTGATTATATTGAAGAAGTCAGTTTAATTGATAACTATTATAATAAAAAACAAGACAAATATGCTCGTACATATCGATTGGTATATTCGCCTCCTGACCCAGAGTTAAAAAACCCTGCAGAGTTTAATGAGTGGGTAAACAATAAACAAAATAATTTAGTTTCCATAATTTTGGCAAATCCAAATATTGAATCCAGATAATAAGATTTTTTTACTTAAACAATTTTAACCCATTCAATGTATTGTGGTACATATAAATCAGTGTACCCACAAACACCACAACATGCAGATTCATCGGACCACTTGGAAAAATAATTACAAGTAATGTCATTATTAACTAAATTACAATCAGCATCAAGTAATTCTTCATCCAACCCACCTGACCCATCCAATAAATTAGATGGAACAGTAAAATACAAACTAATTAACTTTTGAGTTTCAAGTTCATACCCGGCTTGTTCATAGTCATCAACTTCAGAACAATATCCGTCGTGTGACCTAAAGTAGACAATATATGTGCACTTGAGTAACTGTTGACCTGGTTGTCTATTTATAACTCGGGTATTTTTAGCTTCTGGAACAACAAACCGAATTTTATTTGTTGACTGGTTATATGTGAATTTAAATGGATTTGAATTAAAATGATTACCCATATAGTTATTTTTCAGGTAGTTATATTCAGAATATGAATGGATAGTTGGTTTCATTAGAAAACTATAAATAATAAGATATTAAATTTAAAAATCAATTTTTTCCATTAGTTAGATTTTCCATTAGTAAGTTTGCAAGCTTTAACAACCAACATAGAATTTTTATCATTAATTCCGGTTGTTGAATCAGTAAGATAACCAGTATACCCGGTAGTATTTTTAATCCATGCACCAGAGCCCCAATTTCTCCCGACAACTAATATTCCAGTTGGCTGACCCGACAAATCCATAAAACAGTCTTCCATACGTCCCCAATATTCCCCAGCGACTTTGATGGAACCGAGTAAACTGGTGCCTATATATTTAAGTGTTAGCATATTTGAAATTCCAATTAATTTTGATTGGGTAGTTTCGCATGCAAACTGTGTTGAAAGGCATGAGTTTTTAGTTAATGTTAAAAAATCATTTTCTACTGCTAGAAATTTTCCGGTTACAACATCAACAAATTGAAAATAACCTAATGGAATACTTTGGTTTTTTTCATACGAACCGAATATTCTTGCAGATTTTATTATGGTGGCTAGTGTTATTCCATTTACTTGTTCAGTTTTATCGTTAATTCTTTCCATGGTTTCTTGATTAGAAACTAAATGGGATTGCATTGTTGTACTAATTAAGTGCAATTGTTCAAGCCCGTTAGAAATTATTTCCAAGTTTTTGTCTTGTTGATTGATAATAACGTTGGAACTAGCTATTGGACTAAACAATTTGTGACAATCCGGTTCGGGTAGTTTGGTTGGAATATTTTCTTTTTCTGGTACATTTGCTATTGTTATTGTTGGTGTATTAGTATTTTTTTGTTTTGAAGCTGTTAACAAGCTTGACCTAGCAAATACCGTTCCAGACAATCCAACCCAGCCAAACCATTCCATTGACTTTAACACCCCCATAGATTTATTTAAAATATTTTTATTTGAATCCAGTGTATCTTCAATAGTACCAAGAGTTTCCCCTTGTGCTTGCAATGATTTTAAAGATTCGGTTCCAAGGTTAATTGTTTGATTAATAACCCGTTGAGCTTCATTTAAATTTTCAATTGTGTTAATTATATCAAATGATTCCATTTTATTATATACATAAGAAAAAGTTTTTTTATGTTGTTTTTCACGTAATCTAAAAAAGTTGATTTATATTTCCAATGACAATTAATTACTTGTTGAACTAATGGGTAATAAAGAAAGTAGCGTTGAAAGTTGTGGAGAAAATGAAAATTTCAAATACCCCGATACTAAATATGATGCAGGAGAAATTAATTCACGTCACTTGGTAAATTTTCCAGTTCCGGATAAAACCCAAGATACTTGGTTTTGGTCTTTTGAGTTGAATAGTTGGGTTCCATGTGTTCCAGTAAATAATTTACCTTATGGGTTATGTAGTTATCATCTGCTTGTAGATCCAGCTAATTTATGTGTGGTAACATCAACTGACTCGTACAGATTAATTCATGATTTATCTGAAGCCAAAAACTCCGAACAAATGGAACAAGAAAGAGCATGGAGAGAAGAATTAAAAACCGTTGGCACCGAATTGGATTTTCTTATGGGAAAATCGGATGAATATGTTAAAGCTGTTGTTTCAAGGAAAAAAGCTGATATTGTTCCAGAAGTTTTAGTAATTAGTCCAAGGAAAAACCCCGGTCAAATGTTCGGTTATATTTACTGGGAAAGTTCCCGGTTAGCCAAATCGTGCACCCACACTATCCAATTCACCCCGGACCAATTAGCCGAGGAATTAGACAGGGAAACTAAAGCCAAACTTGCTCATGAAGCACTAGAAGCTGATTTATATAAAATGAGACATACATTACCATACAAATGCCCTAAAAGATTTATGCAAGGAGCAAATTCAGGATGGGGCCTAATTGGTAAAACTGGTTATCATGATATCAGAGAATATTATAGGTCATTAGTACCTTATCTTCATGAATTATCGGTTGACCATATTATAAGTGAATTTTCTGACTTGGTACAAAATTCTGAAAAAGTAAAATCTGCAAACCCAGATGCTTTATTATTAGGATCAATTCTTTTGGATAAACAAGGGTACCAGGTTTTTTATGATTTAGAAACTGGACAAGTAAAGGAACGAACTTGTGCAAAAAACCTAGAACAAAAATATTATATTGAATTAGACGGAACATCTGATGCATATTTTAATATTAGAATTTACGGGGGAACCTGGGGAAAATTAAGATTATGGTCAAGTCAAGATAGTGAAATCAAAGATATTCCGATGGAATTAGTTGAAACTTTTGAAGGAAATTATTTAACCTTTCCTGATATTACTCTATCTAATCCCTTATTTAAAGCAACAATGGGTGATAAAATTAATATAGAAACAGATGGTAAAACTTATTCAACCAATAGAATAATTATTGAAACTAATGCAAGAAGAAAATTACATAGTATAGGAAATTCTTGGGCCATTAGTTGGTTTGATTCATTAGAAATCGTGTTATGTTTAGGTCATTTATGGCAACCATCATTAATTTTAAAATATTCAGATACAGTTGACGTTGCATATGTTGACCCGCCTAAAAATAATACCGAACAAGTTGTTTGTCAAACTATGGTTTAATTAACTTTTTAAATATAAAAAAATTGATTTATAATTATAATAATCTTCAATAATTGAAATATTTAATGTTCAAATATCTTAAAAATTTGTTAGGATTTACTAATAATCAAAATACCTATAATTCAAATTCTTCACTAACTCCAAAAAATGCTGTTATAAACTACTCAGATACTTCTGAACTTGATGTACAACATATTAAACCCCATACTAAACCAACTTGTTCTTTTTGCAAATGTCCCGAGCATAATATTACCAAGTGTCCAGAAGTACTCGAAGAAATTGGAAAAATAAAAGCCTATTGTTCAGAATATGCAAATCAACAAAATATTTTAGGAACAACCAAATGGCTAGAACAATTTGATGAAAAAATATTAAATAGATATGTTGTTTCATCAAATATAAATAATTATATGTGGTCTCATTGTACAGTATATTACTCAAATAATATTGAAGGAACTAAAGGAAAGAAAAGGTTAATTGAATTAATTATTGGACATGATTGTGTGTTACCTTTGCATCCGGAAATTAAAATTAAAAGAGAATATAAAAAGAAACAACCAGTTACAAATACACATTGTCATCACAATTCAAATCCCAATAATTTTTCAGTTGGTGCATTTGGTACTGGCATTGTAATTGGTACTGGGGTTGCAACTGGTTTTGCTATGGCCAATATGCTTGATTAGTTTAATTTATTTTTAAAATTTAGAACCAACCAATAGTTTTTGCGAGTTCAGTATTTGTATTATCCAAATATCCTAAACTAATGTCAACATATCGCATACCAGAACCATAACCAATCCATCCAGTAGAATTGTCATTGAAAATAATTAAATGAGCACCATATGGGGCACCAAAGTTAGACCTGGTAATTTGATAAACTGTGAGAATTGGTTTTTTAAAGTATTCGCTATATGTATAAAAATTTTCTATTTGTTTTTCTAAGTTACCAGTTAGTTCGCATGTTTTACCGTCTGACCTAATTGTTTTAAGCTTAACAGAACCAGAATTAAATTCAGCTGTCCAAACAGATTCAGATGCAACAAATTTTAAATCCCAAAGTAAATTAACAGAATTTGCATTTTTAAAGTTCTCAATTAAGATATATTTTTCTTTTAGCATTAATTAAATAAAATAATAATTTATCTTTAAATATTAAACGACAATTTCGGTTTGTATAACTGGTAAGCTGTATTCGCTATTGGTATCTGCATAAATTGCATCTGAAATTTTATTTGCCTTATCAATATCAGTTTCAATACTGTCACTGATAATAAATCGGATAAACTCAATTGGTTTAGTTTGACCAATTCTATGCAAGCGACCAATAATTTGGTTTTCAATTTGTTTACGATAAATATATTCACCTTCTAATGGTTCTAACAAGATAACCGTTTGAACATATTGAAAGTTTAGACCAGACGCATTAGATTCTGATGACAGAATTAATACTTGGGTATCATCAGATTCAAATGTATTTGGTTCATCTTGATTAAATAACTTAGCTTTAATATTGGATTTAGCTAATATTGAACTTAGATTATTTAATAGAGCCTTAGTATGCGAAAACAAAATTATTTTGTTCTTTTTTTCTTTACATATTTTAATTAATCGGGAAATCTTAGTTCCATAGTCAGTTGGTTTTGCATCAACACCAACCAGATAGTTGGTTGTATTAACAATTCCTGTTTTACACATGGGACACTTAGTAAGCGTAGATTGTGATAATAACTTGATGCATTCGTAGCAAAACATATGTCCGCAATGTAAAATAGTAAACTGTGAATCTAATGAACCCAAACAAATCCCACAATCTGTGTCATCACATTCATGAGTTTCAGTTTCGTCAGTTTGTTTGGTTTTATTAATTAATTCTAATTGAGAATTAAAATATGTAATTTTGCTTTTAATTTCACTTAATGTTTTTTCCATGGACATACAAGTGATAAGTCCGCCTGCAATTAATACACGATATGAATCGTTTGTAATCATCAAGTTCCAAATATTTTCAATGATTTCACCGGTTGGATTAGATAACAAAGACCCGGCTAGTTCATTAAATATTTGATTTTTTGATTTTTCATCCAGTTCCATTTTTTTTATAGATTCCACAACAGGTATTAATAAGTTCATTTTAAAATCTAAAATTTTCTTATATTGAGTATCATATTCTTTTTGATGATGGGCTTTAATTGTGTCATCAAGTGCATCAATTGATACAAATGAGTCAACAGCATCATCGGATTTAAAATATAAATTTGGATTAATACAAAAATTCTTTCTCATTTTATTTGCATCGGAAGAATTGCAAATTGAATCATAATATAATCGTTCCTTTTGACTGAAAGTTAGATAATATTTAATTTCTTTAATTTGTGGGAGACCAATTTCTTTTTCCACATTTTGTTTTGTATTTTTTCTAAACATTTCAGAAAAAGTATTAATGTATTTTTTGTATTTGGTAATTTGTTGATATTGAATTGGGTATTTACCAATCCAATTAAGTATATTGTTAATCATTTGTGAATTAACAAAAGGTGTTGCTGTAACAACCCACTTAAAATTTGCATGTAATTTATCCAAGTTATTGGCTTTTTCATTTACAATTTCGTGAAATTCATCAACAACAACCCTATTAAATTTAAATTTTGTAAACAGTCCAGCTTTTAGGTGAACAAATGTACCAAGCACAATTAATCTTGTAGTTGATTCATTATACTGAGCAATGTCTGACTCTATAGTTTTGCCATCACAAATAACTAACTTGGAATCCCAATTAGAATTTACATGTTTATTATATTCATCAACCCAATGAGTAACCAAATGAGCAGGAACAATAATTAGTGTTGTTGATGGTTCCATTAAAGCCAACGTTAAAATTTGTAATGTTTTACCAAGTCCAACATCATCACATAAACACCCACCAACTAAATAATTTAGAGATTCTTTATTCCATTTATATTTTAGTTTATCGATAACTTGATTCTTTGTAACATTTATTTCCAGCTTTGGTCCCCAGTTAATAACTTTGTCTTCTGATAACTCAATTGGTAAAGGTTCTTTTTCTCGCATACTCATCCAATGTACATTAACTTTTTGATATAAATATAGTGGGGTTTTAATAAATTCAGGTTGGTCAATTGCCTTGGATTTGAAGTAATCTTTAGAAGACTTAGAAATTGTATTGGATACAGCTTCATTTTCACAAGATTTGTTATTAATATTATTTATAATTTCAAAATGACTTGACATTACACAATTTAAGTATTCAATATTAACTTTATTCATAATATCAGATTCAGTATTGTTAAGTGTATAAAATTCTTTTGGCAGTTTGTCAACATGTATTTCAAGTAAAACTATTCCATAGTATATATTTGCTTCACAATGGTTAATTAAAATATAATTAATTGCATCAGATGGAATAATCTTTTGATTATAATAAAAGTTTTTAAACCATGAGAAACTAGGTTTATTTTCAACAAATTTAATCATTTCACCGTTAGTATAAACACAAGTATCTGGTCCCGGGTTTGTCATTAAAGACCTAATTTTAAACCAATTCATCCGATACATTTGAATATCATTTCTTGGTACCTGTTCTATTCGTTCAATCAATAAAATAGTGTTAGTTAGGTTATCCATTAAAAGTTATCGGACACAGTATATAGTTTAATTAAAATTCAACTTTTTATAAATTTGTTTATTAGCCCCTGATAAAAATTGATAATAAAAGCGAATAATTTAATTATCTATAATTTTTCTAATGGAAACCTCCATCACAATAGATAAATTAAACATGAATTTTTGGACTGGAAAATTATTTGACCTATTACCTTTGGAATTAGATCAAATGGTTTTATCAGGACAATTGCTTTCACGGGCGTATTTGAGTGCAATTAAAAATCAACCATTACCAAAATCATCTGAATCAGTTGAATCAGTTGAATCAGTTGAAATATTGGAGTTGTATGTGACTGGTACTGATGAAAAACAAAAAAATAAAATTGTCCAATTGCAAAATAATTTGTCAGGGTATCCAGATAAATATTTTCTTAAAAAATGTGATGTAGGAAATTGTTTTTATATAATCATACCAAATATTCCAGTAATTATAGTTGTTTACCAAACCCCATATATTACCACAGCTGATTTACTTGCTAGTTTTAATTTTGCACATGAATGTATGTATTGTACTCATGAACATTTTTATATTGGGTCTCATGCACGGTTATCATGGTTATCAAATCAAGTTCACCCAAATTACAGTATAAAATTGCGAGCAAGTTTTGATGATTTAATTGTTGCAGTAACCAGTGGGCTTGAACCTACTCCATACATAAAAGAGTTTCCTATGATTGTTAAGGGGTTGATATCATGTGGAAAAAATAAAATATACAATGAGTTAAGAAAAATTTATTCAAGCCAAAATGCACATTTAAACTCATATAATTTTCAAATTGATAAAAAAGTTTTTGCATGTTTGGACTTGGACTACAATTTAGAAACAAAACCTCCGGAACAGTTTTTACAAGATACCCAGTTGTCTATGTGTTGGGAAGGAAGTACTCGTGAAAAATTTGCTAACTTAAGGCGAAAACCAAAATTTGCTATTTTAAAAGCTAATAATTATTTCGATTTATTTGTGTTACCTGTTTCTATTGTTTCTGTTTGTAAATATGAACAGAAATATTTTGTAGCTGTTGGAATTAATGATGTACAGTTTAATGAAAAATTTAAAGAAATTATAAGATTTGCATATTATTCATTATGTGAGAAAACCCAAAATCAAAAAGAAAGAACTTGTATATTGGATTCCGAAATATTAACCCCGGAAGAAAGACATGAATTTAATGTTGATAACACACTAATAAATCAAATTGATTTAAAAACTCAATATGATTTTACCAACATAATAGCTGATTGCAAGGGTTTACATAAATTGTGTTTTATATCAATGTATCAAGGTTCTTTAACTGATATTTCAGTTGGAACTAATATTATTTGCGCTTTTAAAATAGGAATATTTAATAATTACGGTGAAGAATTAGTTGGTACCAATCCCAATAAAGTTTTTGCGGAAATTTATAGTTTTGTTTCCGTACAATCCACATAAACGTAAAATATTTTATTTTAATTTGCATCTTGTTTTTATGAAAGATAAAAATTGATACAAAGTTACTTTATATAATATTCTATTAAAATTTAATGGAAATTGAAGAAACTTTTTCAACAGACATTTTTAATGAAATAACTTGGGGAATTATTAGTTTGATACCGTTAGATATTAACTCGATGATTTTTTCTGGCGGATTGGTATTTGACGCGTATTGGAAACAAAACTTTAATCAGTCAATGCAATGGGATAATACCCAAGTAAGAGATATTGATTTGTTTTTATTTGGTTCTGCAGAAAAAAAGGTGGAAAATATTTTAACAGTTATTAATATATTAAACACGCGTTTTGGTTATGATAGGGTTTGTGTTGGATTAAATGGAGCAGTTATAACAATTTTAATTGTTGGAATTCCTCGAATTGTTCAAATAACATGTACTGATAAATGGACAGCTAATGAAGTAATTTATGATTTTGACTTGGCTCATGTAATGTTGTATGTATCAAATGAAGGATTGTATGTAAGCCCATTTGCGTTAGTTTCCATGGAAATGCGTGAAATATTACCAAACCCAAAGTCAAAAAAAACTGCCAAAATGTCCCGACTTGCTAAATACCAAGAAAAAGGCCTGGGTATTGGTCGATATATTAACGAATACCCATTTATTTTTGAAGATGAATATAAAGCAGATTTATCAGAAGTTTTAACACACAAATATAAACAAACAAATAACTTGGAAACAATTGGAGACAAACTTTATTATATTTTAATTGGACCTGATGGTGAAAAGAAGAAAATATTTAGAACAATTGAAATGTTTGATAATTTAGGTTTTGTAAATCAAAATGAAATAACTCACATACAAGAATTTAAAATTGACAAAGTGAATTTGTCAGGTGATTTTGAATACCTCGGTGGTCCAGAGCCATTTTTATATAGGGACTTTCGAGTTTTAAAATCTGAAAACACCTGGAATAATAAGGATTGCGAATATGCTAAATTATACAAGTATAATATTCCAGAACAATTTTCTAAACGTTATCGTCATAGATATTTAATTGATGGAGAAATTGTTTGTTATCAATATAATAAAGATTTTAATGAAAAACATTACCAAACATTTAATTACCAAGGTCCTCATGTTGTTGTGCTAGCAATTGATAATCCACAAGCAATTACTAACATTAAAACTCATATTCGCATGATAATAGAAAGTTTGGGAGAACAAAAGCCTTGGGCTACAACATGTTTATTTGATTCCCGAGCAATTGAACCGGAAGAAAAAGAGTATTTTTGCGTGTCTGAAATCAATCGCCCTGCCTTTTTTAAAGAGGTGATGTATAACTTTGTTGAATCAGATAAATTATACATCGGAGTCAGTGGTTATGTTAATTATAATTGGTCAAGAAGAAAATCCCATTTAAGCGAAGGCGCATTTACTAATCCAAAATACTGGATTCCGGGTTCGCGACTACAAATTATTGGAGACTGGGAAGCAACTATAATTAATAAGTTTCTTACATCATTTAAGAATAATGTGGCTTGTCCTAATAGAAACCATACTCCATGTGTTTATTTTGCTGCTGATTTTATAGTTAAAACAGATAGTTCCATTGAACAAAATTATAAAAATTGATTTAAGCTTTATTTATTAATATGGTAGACTTGTTAATGAAAATAAATAAACCTATATTAAATGATGAATTTGATGAATTTGACAAACTAGCTGAACAACACATTATAATTAATGGTTTATTATTAGATGAACTAACTTATGGAATTATGTGGTTAATACCATTAGATATAAATTCAATGATTTTTTCTGGTGGACTGTTATTTGATGCATATTGGAATAAATATTATAATGGAAACTCCAATTACAACAATTTTAAATTTAAAGATATTGATTTGTTTTTATTTGGTTCTGAAGATAAGAAAAAGTCAAATATAGTTTGCGTTATTAATAATATTATTGAAAAATTTGGAGTTGATAATGTGTGGGCGGGTTATTCCGATACAATTATTAATATTACTATTAAAGGCATTCCTCGCTCTGTTCAAATAATTTGTACAAATAGAAATACAGCTGATGAAGTTATTAATGATTTTGATTTGGCTCATGTTATGATGTATTTATCTGATGTAGGATTATATGTTAGCCCTTTTGCATTGGCTTCAATGGAATCTAAAGTAATTTTACCAAACCCAAAATCAAAAGCTATTGCGAAATTTTCCAGACTTAAAAAATATCACCAGCGAGGTTTAAGCATGAGCAAATACATTAGCGAATATCCATTGGTTAATTTGGATTTTAAAAAAATTTATGACAATGAAAAAATAGTTCAAATTTATTCACGGACAAATAATTTTCTTAAAAATATTCAAAGCCACCTTGCCAATTATAATAAATTATTCAATAGAAATAACTTTAATATTAAAAAAGTAAAATCAACAAAAATACTTAATTTGTCCTATATTAATATTACAGGAAATTTAAATAAATACAGTGACAAGTACAGCAACAATTATAGAGAATATGGTGATTATTCTTATTATTTAAATGAACCAGAATTATTTTTATTTGAAAACATGGAAATAGTTGATGCAAAAATACGTAATAATGACTATTATTATGATTTTGACTTTAAAAAACTTGTTAAAAAAAATTATTATAACGAGAATAAATCAAATATAAATAAATATTGGTTCCATTTACTTGAAGCTTCTATTGTTTATTATCAATACAATAGATACTGGAAAGACAGTTGTACCAGATGTGATCATTTTGATGGACCACATTTTATGGTAATATCGATTGAAAATCCTCAAGTTATATCAACTATAAAAACAAATATTAAATTATTATTAAAATCAATTAAATCTAATAAAGAACGTGCAACAACTTGTTTATTTGATTCACTAGCAATTGATCCAGAAGAAAAGAAATTATTTAACTTAAATGAATCAGTAGATTGTGACCAATACAAATTATTAAAAAATTATGGAATTTGCATTGATAATAAAATAAATTTTAAAAATTCAAAAGCCCTATATTTAACCATATGTCCTAATAGAGAAGATTATAAAGAGTATATATACCAATATGTTAGTGATTATGGTGATTCATTATATAATGATGGTGTATATATTAATTCCCAAACATTAAATAAACTTAGCGATGAAGAATTTAAACCAGGACAAAAAATATTTTTAAGTTGTAAATTTATTAGTATACAGCAATCTGTTAAATGTGAACTTAATGGTGAAACTAACACACCTCATATTAAAATTACAGGTTTTATTTTTTAATTTATAAAAAAACTAAATGGGAACAAAAACATTATGCGTGAATTTCAACCTGATTCATGGGCAAATTAAATTCATCATTTGTTTCAGAATATATAGCATCAGCAATTTTATTTGCAGAATCAATTTGACTTTCTATGCTGCCCATCATAATTAATCGAATAAATTCAATTGGACGAGTTTGGCCAATTCTATGCAAGCGCCCAATAATTTGGTTTTCAATTTGTTTGCGGTAGATATATTCTCCTTCTAAAGGTTCTAACAAAATAACTGTTGACACAAACTGAAAATTTAGCCCAGAAGCATTGGATTCAGATGATAAAATTAGCACTTGAACATCATCGGTTTCAAAAGTCATAAGGTCTTTTTGATTAAATAGTTTGGCTTTAATTTTATATTCGCCCAATATTCTACTAAGATTTTCTAACAGGGCCTTTGTGTGTGAAAATAGAATAATTTTTTCTTTCTTTTCTTTACAAATTTTAATTAATTGGGATATTTTGGTACCATAATCATTAGGTGTATTGTCAACACCAACAACATAGTTTACTGTATTTGTCAAACCAATTTTACACATTGGACATTTAGTTAATGGGGATTTACTAAGTAACTTTATACATTCATAACAAAACATGTGTCCACAATGTAAAATAGTAAATTGTGCATCTAATTCACCGAGGCAAATACCACATTCAGTTTCTTCGTTATTATCCGGTACACAATTACAAGACTTTTCTGACTGAGCTAATGCTTTTGACTTGTTAATTAAATCCAACTGGGAATTAAAGTAGGTCATTGATGCTTTTATTCCCTGAAGTATTTTATTTAAATACTTAAATTTTTCGATCGATTGAGGTTCAACCAAGTCAAGTCCAACAGCTTGATCCCAAAATTTTTCATTTGTTTCTTTTTCTTTTTGAATTTTTTCTTCCTCAGTTAGTTCTTTGGGTTCACCACTTAAATTTATTTCTTTGTGCATTGTGGTTGTTGAGTCTGTTAAATTATGTGTAGCTATTAATTTTTTCTTAGCTTTTTCTTCTTGTTCAATGGCTTTCTTTTCATTGGTTTCTAACATTGTTTTTACTGTTTGATGTGACTTTAACCAGTTTAGTTTAAATTCATATACTTTTTTAGCTTGGTTGTCATATTCTTTTTGGTGATGTGCCTTTAATGTATCATCAAGTGCATCAATTGAAACAAATGCATCAACATCATCCTTTTTAAAATATAAACTGGGATTAATGCAAAAGTTTCTTTTCATTTGAACTATATCTTTTGAATTGCATATTGAATCATAAAAAAGTTTTTCTTTTTGGCTAAATGTTAAGTAGTATTTAATTTCTTTAATTTGAGGAAGTCCTAGTTCACTAGTTACATTGGCTTTAGTATTTTTCCTAAACATTTCTGAAAAAGTATTTATATATTTTTTATACTTGGTTATATTTGCATATTGGACGGGCACTTTACCAACCCAGTTTAAAATATTGGAAATCATATTTGAATTAACAAAAGGGGTTGCAGTAACTACCCATTTAAAATCTGCATTTAACTTATCAATCATAGACCCTTTAACGTCTGCAATTTCATGAAATTCATCAATTACAATTCGGGTGAATTTAAATTTAATAAAGGCTCCTGATTTTAAATGTTCGAATGTCCCTAATACAATAAGTTTTTCAGCTGATTCATTATACTGCGCAATATCATGCGGAGATATTGCTCCGTTACAAACAATTAATTCTGAATTAGCATTTGTTTCTACATGCTTGTGATATTCACTGACCCAATGAGAAACCAAATGAGAAGGAACAATAATTAAAGTTGTTGATGGTTTAGCCAGTGCTAATGTATAAATTTGTAATGTTTTACCAAGTCCGACATCATCACATAAACAGCCTCCAACTAAATAATTTGTTTTGATGGGAGAGTTTGAAACTTGATCTACAACAGATTCTGATTTTTTCAAAACAAGTTTTTTGTCTGTGTTAATTTCAAGCTGAGGACCCCAATTGATTATTTTATCATCTGATAATGCAATTGCTAAAGGATTGTCTTCTCTTGATGCCATCCAATAAACATTAACTCGTTGATACAAATATAGTGGGGTTTTAATAAATTCGGGTTGTTCAATAGCTTTTGATTTATAATATTCTTTGGTTGTTTTAGTAATAATATTAGATATAGACTCATTTTCACAAGACCTATTATTTAAATTATTCATTTCTTCAAAATGATGTTTCATAATATTAATCAAGTATTCAAAGGAAAATTCATCTTGTGGACTTGATGTAAAATATGAATAAAACTTGTCCGGTAATTTGGAAATATCAATTTCAAATAACACAATATTGTAATTGATATTTTTTTCTTTATGAGTAATAAGCCAGTAGTTTATTGAATCGGCTGGAAGAATTTTTTGATTTCTATAAAACATTGTTAACCAAGAAAAACTTCCGACTCTGGAAATAATTTTTAACATTTGTTCATTTTTGTGTAGAACAGTATCAGGACCAGGATTTTGCATAAGAGAACGAATTTTAAACCAATCCATTCGATATAATTCAATATCATTTCTTGGTACCTGCTCTATTCTTTCAACTAATAACACGCATTGAGTAAGGTTATCCATTAGTTTATAATTAAAATTGGAATTATCAAATAACAAAGTCAATTTTTTTATACAAGTAAAAATTGATATTGTGTTTGTTTGTTATGATTAAGCTTAATGTTTCCAATGCTAAAAGTTAAAAAGCAATTAAAAAAACTATATGTTAGCCCAGTTGCCGACCAGGTTGCTGATCCCCCAAGTCCAGTTATTTGGGATGTTGGATATCCAGAATTAGATTTGGATTACTTTACTTGTGGATTACTTAAATTGATACCGGTTAGTTCAAGTAATTCTATTGTGTTTACTGGAGGATTATTATTTGACGCATACTTTGCACATATTCACCAAACAAAGTCCAGCTATAATTTGCAAGATTTGAAAGACATTGATTTGTTTTTAATTGGTTCTGACGAAACCAAAGCAAATATAACAAAAGAAATTATTACTAACTTAAAATTAGCGTATGGGGATGAAAACGTTGGAGCGTCTGTACAGTACTCAGTAATTTCTATTTACATAGTTGGAATACCTCGAATAGTTCAATTAATTTGTACAAATTACACAAAACCAGATGAAGTAATTGATTCATTTGATTTTGCTCATGTGGCCATGCATTTAACAAATGGGGGTTTTTATGTCAGTCCATTTGCAAAAATGGCAGTTCAATTAAAAAAAGTTCTACCAAATCCAAATTGTGGTAAAAGAGCAAAACTGTCCCGCTTATTAAAATATTCAACCAGAGGATTAGATATTTCTGATTATGTTAAGGAATTTCCACTAACTACTTATGATGCATCTCAAGTTGAAAAAAAGTCATGGGAAAAAATAACATATGATAAAACAAAAAACTTAGTTGATAAAGAAGCTATTTCAGGTAATTTGTCTTATTATGGAGAAAAAAAATTTATGGATGCTTTTATTGAAAATGGAATTCATAAAGAATTATTAGATATAAATGTGCACAATTGGACAAACCGGGTAAATTGGTCTGGTGACTTTAGATATGTACAACCAAAAGAAAACTTTTTGCATGATTCTAATTCTTTTGATATTATTAAAGTACGCAAAGATAACGAATTTTATGGTTCATTAGTAGGAAAGAAAGTTATATATGAATCACACAATAAATTAATTGAAGCAAACGAAACAAGTGGAAATGAAACTATATTTGTCGACTTTATTGTTAAAGCTCGAGTAAAAAACATAATTTTCGGACCAGTTAAAATTGACGACTATTCTGGTAGTTGGTGTTATCATGTAATATTGACACTTACTAATGAAGAACAAATTGACTTGGTTAAGCGTGTGGTTAAAACAGGAATTGAAGATTTAGCTATCGGGAATGATTTTTTAGAATTTTATGAAACAGGAATATTGGATTCACAAGCATTAAATCCGGAAGAAAAAAAGATTTTTAATGGAAAAAATTTCCCGTATAAAAAATATGCGGATCCAAAATTAACTAAAGCTATTGACAAGTGTACTAGTTCTCATAAGTTATGCCTGTTTACAACTATTTACCAAGAAAATTTTTCATTTGATACGGACAAAGTTCAAATTGATAATATTGATGCCATGAAAACCACTGATGGAGAGTCGTTAAATCGTTATGAAAAAAGAAAATTGTTAATGGACAAATTTTTAACCGATAAAATCAACCAATATGTTTATGTTGTATTTCAAGTAAAAAATTTACGCAAAGGAGGAGTAAATTCAGTTCTTAACCAAGATACCCGGGCGAGAACAAGTTTTATTGTCCGAACAATTTTTTAGTTAAAGGAAAAAAATTGATTTGATATTATTTTAATTTATATAACTTAGATGTTCCAATGGAACAATCTCAAATCACATCCAATAAACCAGTTACTTCGGAATTAAAATTTGATTACTGGACTTGGGAAATTCTTGAAATAATGCCATTAGATGTCAACTCATTGGTTTTTTCAGGAGATTTATTAGTTAAAACATATTTAAATTCAATTCGACCAGAGTCCAACCCAGTTGATTCTAATGGATTTGAATTTATTGATTTGTATTTATTTGGTCCAGATGAAGAAAAAATAAAACAAGTGGAAAAAATTGTTAATATGTTGCAAACGATTTTTGACCAACATATTATTGCAGGAGCATCTGGTTCTGGTGTTATACATATAATTATTCAAGGAGTCCCGCGAATGGTCCGGTTATTTAATATAAAATCATCAAATCTATCAAATATATTTAATTCAAGTTCATTTGCGCACTCGGTGATGTATTGGTCTAATCAAGGACTATATCTGAGTCCATTTGCAAAATATTCACTGGACATAAACCAAGTTTTACCTAATCCTGATGCAAGGTTTAGAGCAGGATTAAGTGAACTAAAAGCCGTTAAAGAATTGGGATTTGAAATAACTTCATATATTGCAGAATTTCCAATTATTGATATAAATACAATAAAAACAAATACAAGAGGACAAGGTGAAATTACAAATTTTTATAACCAACAGAAAAATCTGCAATTTAGGGACGATGTTTTTAAATTAATTAATTTTTGTAAACTTGCACAAATTCCCCTATATAATTATGAATTTTTAAATAACACAGTTTATACAATACCAACCGGGAAAAATGAAAACTTTTTAGAAAATAGCTCAAGTACAAATTTTAATATTAATTATGGAAAAAACCCACATAATGTAAGTTTTACAAAAGGTATTTTTAACTCAGGAAATTTAAATAAAATAATAATGAATGTACATGTTGAAGATTATTACAAGTATAGTTCAACTTATTTTTACTTTTTATCAATAAATAACTCTGAAGTTGCGGACAAATTTAAAGAAATGATTCTGTTTTGTTTGCAAGACTTGGAAAATTCACGCTCTTGCATTATTGATTCAGAAGCCTTAGAACCAAATGAAAAAGTTATTTTTAATGTTGGAAATTCTTTGCCGGTTATTCCAGATGTATCACTTAGTATTGAAGAGTGTGCAAGCAAATGCGCAAATTTAAATAAGTTATGTTTTATGGCAGTTTGTGACAAAGAAATTTTTGTTAACCAAGATTTGTCAATTATATTCACGCTATACAATTTAAAAAAGTCTCATTATGACTTAATTACTAATGAGAATGTTAAAAATTGCGAAAAAACATTTGTGGAAATTTATTCTGTGTTATAAAAAATTGATTTAGTATTTGATTAAAGTTGGTTTGATAGTTTTCCAATGGAATATTATTTATGTGTGTTAGATTTTGAGGCTACTTGTTGGGATTCTGGTGAAAATAAGGACCAAATGGAAATAATAGAGTTTCCTAGTGTGTTATATAAGATTAATGAAACTAAAAATACATGTGAATTTGTTAGTGAATTTGCCAAATACGTTAAACCAACAGTCAATCCAACTTTAACTAAATTTTGTACTGAATTAACAGGAATAACACAAAAACAAGTTGATTCTGCGGATACTGTTGACAAAGTATATAAGGAACACATTGCATGGTTAGACGCAAATGTACCAGTGGGGGCTAATTTTGTAATTGCAACTTGCGGTCATTGGGACCTGAGAACACAATTGGTTAGAGAATGCGCAAAGAAAAAATTAAAACCTAGCAAATACTATTCAAATTACATCAATGTAAAAGATGAATTTGAATATTTTTATAAAACTAAAGCCGGTGGAATGCCACAAATGCTTAAATATTTGTCATTACCATTAGAAGGTAGACATCATTCCGGAATTGATGATTCTAGAAATATTGCTAAAATAATGTTATCAATAATAAAATCCGGTCATAAATTTTCAGATTTTTATTTTAATTACGTAAAGTATTAAACATTTAAAATTTTACCATCTAAGTCCATTAAAAGTGTTGTAACTTTAAATTGTGGATATTTTTGACCAATTGATTTTTTAAATGCTTTGAAATTTTTAGCATGAAGTTTAATTTCCTCATCTCTTGGAATAGATTCTCTGTTATAAAGTAATTTATATGCACCACAACTTATATGGTCAATAACAATAATTTCTTTTATTTCATGCAAGCTCTCAGCAAGTTCAATGTGGTTATTTAATGTTTCAGCCCAAGTATCATATTTAGTTTGATTATATCCTAAGCTTGCTCCTGCTAATATAAATTCATCATAATTGTTATTATATCCTATGGAATCTAAGTATTTAACAGCATCATCAATAAGTCTAAAATCCATACATGTAATAACTATTGCTTTGGCCTTATGAGCGGTCATTTGGTTTTGTGTTTCAAAACCTTCACTAACTTTAAAAAACACAACATAAATTATTATTGCTACTAATAGTTGTAAAATAACTAATTTATTCATTAATTGCAAATGTATAAATTTAACTAGATATTTTTTTACAAATGCAATTTAGATTTAATATCAGAATTTCGAATTGGTTCTGGGTTTTTATAAGTGCATGTTGCAAGCACAAGGGCCTTAGCAGTAGATAAACTAACTTTGTGACCAACAGACACATACAACGGATTTGCTGCCTTGTCACTTGTTTTTAGTGCTAACCCATAAACAAAACCAGACTGTCCAACTAATTCAATTGAATCTGTTTTTTTCTGACAACTGGCTCTAAACTGGTCTTTAATTACTTTTTCATCAAGTCCGTCCACACATAACAAAGTTTTACTGACACCAATAGTTGAAATATCAAGCTCAACACCTAAATGACAAGCACAACCAAACTTCCTATCATGTAACAAACCAGTTCCATCAACCATTATTACATCTGAAACCCACCCATCAGCTTTTGCTTGAGCTATTAAATTTTTGTAAATAGGTATTTCTCGAAAGCCCAAAAAGCCACTAACATATGGGATGGACAATTGACATATCTGATATGTTTCATAAACAATTTGTCCGGATTCTAAATCCAATATTGACAAGTAAGCACACCCACGTGAATTATCTGTTTTATCAAAACTAATATCAAGTCCACCAACATATCTAATTGTGTCGAATTGCATAGTATCCTTTGTAATTACTTGTTTTGCACAGGATTCTTGGTATTGTATCCAATTAATTATTTCTGTATTAGCCATAATTATTAACAAATACAAAAATATCTTTAAATCTCGAACTTTTCAAATGATTTTTTACTTCCCATTGATTCAATCAAATCATCAAGAGCTTTTAATGAATCCGCATATTGACGTCTCATTGAATTTTCCACGTTACATGGTGCAATTTTAAACAAGTTTAAGTTAATACGTGATTTTATAATTTCTAAAGTAACTTCATTTTTCCCGTTATAAAAATTTGAAAACATGTTATAAATTTGTTCATGGTCCACGTAATCGAAGAAAACTTTTTCATCAACACGACCATCACGAACTAGTGCTTCATCGAGAATTTCCGGAAAATTAGTTGTTAAAATAGCAACCATTCCATGATTATTATTAATACCATCAAGTTGGTTAAGTAGACAGGATAGGGTTACTGTTTGTTCTGGTTTCTTTTCTTCTGGTTTGTTGGTAGTACCAGTTAAATTATCTGGATTGGTTAACGGTCCAAGTTCTTGAGCAAATTCTTTGGATCTTTTATGTACTAATTTTCCTTGGGCGTCAATATCTTCAATAACAAGAACAGTTTCTTTAAAATTTATTCTACTCATTAACCCAATTAATTCTGTATCATTTTTAATAACTGCTAAATTAAGGTAATGAATGTGTCTTTGAAGTTCATTTGCAATAGCTTTAATCATTGAAGTTTTTCCTGTCCCTGGGGGTCCATAAAATAAAAAAGTTTTTTTATAGGGAATACCGCGCTCAACGTGCCAATCTTCTGATTCATTAAAATGCTTTAACATATCTCCAATTTGGTTGTTTTTGTTATTTTTCATGATAACTGTTGTAAATTTTCTTTTGTTTCTTTCTAATGGAGTTTCTTTCCAACCAATTTGTTCATGGGTGTATATTTTTTGGACCCAAACATCTTCAACTTTTGATTTTGCATACTGGTTAATCACATGTTGTGATAAGTTATCAAATGTTTCATATGTACAATCATATGTCCAAATAAGCAATTTATGGTTTTTCTTTTTAACTTCACCAGATGGAGCATAAACAACATCTTCAAATGATGATTTTGAGTAGGCAAATGTATAAGAATTATATTCAAATTCTGTTTCTTGTTCTTCAGGAACTGATTTTAGTATTGCATAATCTTTTTCTTTTTTACTTGCTTCAATCGGTTTTATCATAATCATTACTGTATGGTTTTTGTTAATTTTCTTTTTGGAATTAGATTTTAGGTACCAATCAAATGCCACATATAAATGGTTTATTGAATTTTCATTAATATAACAAATTTCCCAAGTTTTTTTAACTGGGGCTGGTTTTCTATATAAGGTTGCCATAAAATATCTTTTAATATGTGCACCATAACCCCAAGCATATCCAAATGTTGTTTTACCAAGTGAATAGGCCTGAAATGGGTTTAATAGTGCAAAAGCTAATGTCATTTTAGCAAGTGGGTTCGAAATTTTAAATAATTCCGATAAATATTCATTGCATTCCATAGTTTTTGCTATAATCATAGCTTGAAATGCGCTTTTAACTGAAGATAAATCTACTGGTTTTGTGTTATCATATTTAACAATTGGACTAGAACTTGATGCGGGACTTTGACTCACACCCTCCTTTTTATCTCCTCCGTATTTTATTATTTCCATTGTTATAATAACTAGGATAAAATAACTTTAAGTCAGTTTGTTAACTGGTTTAAAAACAAATTTATTAAAATAATAATGTCCGATTTATTTGATTTTTTAACTAAAACTAATCCAGAAGATACAAATGAAGATTTATCTTTGGAAAAAATAATTAAAAAATGGGAAAATGACGTGTTATCTGGTCCAAATGGTAATCAAGACAGTTGGTCTTACTCAATGGAATCAGACCCTGATTTTGCTAATGCACAACAAGATGAAAATATGTCATCTGACCAAATATTAAAGCTCTTGTTTAATTCCGATTTACCGAATTCAACACTAAAAACACAATTTATCAATAGAAAAACTACTGAACTTGTAACAGAACCTGTAGAAACACGGAGTACCAAACCTGATGAAACACGGAGTACCAAATCACGTTATAGCTTGTCTATTCATAGGTCTTGTGATACGGTGGGAAAACTTAGTTTACGCCTTAAATTAAAACCTTGGATTGATGCAGAAAAAGTACCCCGATTACTAAATTTATTAAAAGATACAACTATTAAAATAGAAATGGGTGGTACACCAATTTTTACTATTCCAAAATTAATGTTAGTGTATTTAATTTGTGAAACTTTAGGTTCAGGTATTAAATATTTCGATGTTAATAAATTTTTGGAAACACATGATGTAGACGAAATTAAGAAGCTTATTATTAATTGGGAAAATGATTTAGGATCTAACTTTTCTAACCGATATTATTTTACGGACCCAGTTGGTAAATACTTAGATATTCCCTTATTAAACGATTTTTTTTCTTATAAATTACCTATACCATTGATTGCAATGCAATTTCATGATGTGCGAGTTAGTATTGATATTCCATCTACTGTTGTGAATGAATTTACAAATTCAGTAGAAACGATCGGGGTAATATCGGATGATAATACGTATTTTTCTAGTGAAAATAGGCGCACACTTGCTCAACGCTCATATAACTTGCTTGTAATGAATTCAGCAATAAACTATTTCCATTCGTACACTAGCCCAGTTGTTAAAATACGTCCGTTTTCACATTTACATTTAAAATTTGTATTTATTTTTATTAGACCAACTGATGAATTTTTAACTGATGTCAATGTTTGTTTAACTGATTTACCAGAGTTATCATCTGTTGACATTAAATTATCAAATTCATCATATGCGATTGATATGAGCAAGGTTTATAGGGCAACATATGATAATATTATTTGTTATGGAATTGCAGCCGATGGATACTCAGATATGACCAATTGGATTAGGGTTACTAATGAATGTGTCGAATTACCCGATATATTAAGAAACAAAAAAGATGGAAACGAATTTGAAAATTTTAATCCGAGTACAGCTGAAAAAGTTTATAAAATAGTTAAAAACCCAGAAGAAGTAATAATAAAATTAACTCCATATTCCATCCCAGTCAGTATTGAAATTTACGAAATAAATCAAAACTTTCAAAGAATTATGAGCGGAATGACCGGGTTAGCAATTATCAATTAAAACGTAGTTGGCAAACTGATTTAAAATAATATTATCTATTTTTAATAATTAATGGATAATAACAATAACGATATTAATGTTTATAGTTTTGCATTGAGACCAGAAGAGTATCAACCAACAGGATTTCTTAACTTTTCAAGAATAGATAATACGACACTTTCTTTAGATATTAAGCAAATTTTTTCATTTGAAATTCAAAAAATGGTAGCATCTTTTTAATAATAATTATTTTTGTTATAAAAATTGAATTGTTAATAGTTTTATATAAATTACTAATAATTTAATGGGAAGATTAATTGAAGACGTACATAAACAAATTTACCGAATTATTCCCCTTGATAAAATTGAATTGCGTGGGGACTTGCAGGCATATGTAGATGGGTTATGGAATAAAGCTCCTGAAGTTCGGTCAGGTCCGGAAGTTTATTTGCCTTACGCATCAATATTGTCTGCTTGGATTGACCCACACGGAGAAAACTTAGCTGATTGGGAAATTCAAGTAATTAAGATTTTTAATGGAGTAAAAGAAGAATTTGAAGAAGATATGGATGATTATGATTACATGCATCATACAATGGCACATTATGATAAATAAATTATTTTATTGTTTTATATAATGGCACATTATGATAAATAAATTATTTTATTGTTTTATATAATGGCACATTATGATAAATAAATTTTATTCGTTGTCAACAAAACATCGGGCAAATGCAGAGTTTTGGTACAAACATAAGCCTTCATTCATTGCTTCCAAAAAATTAATCTTTGTAATTTTATATTTACTATGTAGTCCGCGAAGTTTTAAGTGATAATCAGATTCATTAATAATAATAACTACTGATGAATCGGCGTCATTTGCAATAAGTCTTATTTCAGAATATAGAATACATTTGGCCTTTTCTTCAATTTTGCACCAATAAAAATTTTCCGTATTGTTAAATCCCATAACATTAACATCACAAAATTCACGCAGGATTGTTCGGATAATATCTTCTAATTTTTTGATATTTAAATCAGTTCTAATAACATGAACGTCTCCATGTTTTGGTATTTGGCTGTAAATATTATATGGTAATTCAATGTAATTATACATTAATATAAAATTAATAAGAGGTATTTAAACAATAATTTTCAATTTTTTTGATATAAACTAAAAAATATTGAATTAATTGGAAATTATTTAATTTATACTGAATATTATATGGATAAGAAAATTTATGGTTGTATATTAGGTGGTTGGTGTGGGGATGCTGCCGGCGCTACATTAGAATTTACATACGAACCAATTACTGAAAAAATGGCGGAAATTGCAATGAAAATGCCTGGGGGTGGAGCCATAGGTGTTGGTCCAGGTCAAATTACAGATGATAGCGAATTAGAAATTGCAATATTAAATGCACTCGTTAAAAATAAATTTACAGATACTTCAAATGTTTATCCTCTTGAACTTGTTGCTGAAGAATATATTTATTGGATTAATTCATATCCATTTGATGTTGGAACTACATGTTCGAATGCTTTCTCACAAGCAATAAATTATAAACAAATGATGACAAATGCTCTTAAACTTAAAAATCAAAGTCAAGCCAATGGTGCTTTAATGAGAGCAGCTGTTATAGGAGTTTGGGGAAAAGATTTACCAGACAATAAAATTATCGAGTACGCAAAACAAGACGCAAAATTATCTCACTGTAATGAAGTATGTCAGGAAGTTAATGGATTATATTGTTTAATTATTGCAAATATTCTAAAATCTGTTCCAGCAGACCAAATATTATCAAAAGTAAAATCTAACATAACTAATGGGGAAATTGCAGAATGGTTTGAACAAGCAAAATCCTTAGATGCAATAATTTGTACTAAAAATATTGGATTTTGTAAGCATGGTTTCATGCTTGTTTGTTATTTTTTGAATAACCCAACAACATATGAACACGCAATAAAAATAACTTTATTGAAAGGTGGAGACACAGATACTAATGGAAAAATTGTAGGTAATGTTGTTGGAGCAATGGTTGGATTAGATGGTATTCCTAAATATATGTTAAAACCCGTTTTACAGTTTGATTGCGTTAATGCACAATCTGGTCATTACAGACCAAAAAAATACTGTGCGGGAAAAGCAGTTAAACTAATTAAAGAATTGCTTTAATGGTATAATTATATGGTATCATTTATTGTTGATGTTAGAGAACACAATGAATTAAAAGAAAAATATTTAAAGTCAAACAAAGAAGATATTGTTGTTTTACACATTGCAATGAGCAATATTGAAGTTTATAAAGAAAAAATAATAGAAATTGCATATAATAAAGGAAATGTTTATTTAGTTTGTAGGTCTGGAAATCGTGCAGGTTCAGCAAAATCATTTTATTTTCCACATGTAAATAATATTCAATCTATTGGTTCAGTTGAGAATGCATCAAAAACTTTTAATATTGACTTAATTATTAACCAGGTCTAAAAAAATTGAAATAACCAATAGTTACAAACCGTAATAAAATTAAATCTCAATGGCGCAATTAAATAAATTACCTGATAATCTTACCGCCGGGTTTGTTACAAAAACAGACCTAAAATACCTTGTTTCAAGTATTTTCACGGGCACAACTGTTCCTGAACTTGAATCAATTGGGCTTCAAACCCATCCCTCTGGAAAATCCAACAGAGATTTTCACAACTCGCAGATAATGGAACAAGTTAACAAAGTTTGTACAACCCAATATGACAAACTTGATTACACAATTAGCCGAATTTCATTAAGTAAATTCAATAAAATAAATATTGATGTTCATGTTCAAAAGTCAAAAGATACAATTCAATTTTATCTTGCTGGACCAGACTTGTCCGAATATTACATGTTTTTGCCAAAAATATCCCATTACCCACATACTGGACCATCTCATTCCAAATGGTATGGGTTAGAATGCAGGACAAAAATAATTGCCATTGCACTTGGACTTAAAATGATGGAATTATTACTTTTTGGTACTAGAATTTCGTGCACATACACAATTTCAAATTCTGGTATTTTAGGAGCTGAAGTGCCCTTTACTATTCCTGAAAAATATAAAGAAAACAGTTTATGCGTTTCTCAAGCTCAAATTTACAATAAAACAAATCCCTCAAAAGTTTCTCCTGGAATATTTTTGTTCGGAAAAAATGGAATTGGTGCTGAACAAACTTGTGAGTTATTGGGTGAATTAAGAAAAAGATTTGTCCATATTGAAACTCAAGTTTATCCCTCAGTTATCACCAACTGGGATTTATCAGACTTTGTTAAATCCCAATATAAATTTGCGCTAAGTTCATGGAATAGACATGCAAGAATATGTATTAAGAATTGCAAGAAAGTCGATGTTTTAATTATTGACCCTTGGATGAATGGATTACCTCGAATAGTCAGTTCTCAGCTGGTCCCGGCTAATTCATCAACACGTATTGGTTTTTTTTCCCGGAGTATTAAAGACCAAAAATCGGAAGGGTCCTGTGTGTTTTGTGCATTAGCTCGGTTAATATCTGTTGTTGATTCATATGTTGATACCGACAAATTTAGTGATTTAATTGAAAAATCAATCGAGTCCAATTTGACTAAGCCAACTGAAGATTTTTATGCTTATTTGATTAAAACCGTATATGGTACTTTAATCAAATAAAATATTATTTTGGAATTGGAATTGGTTTTGTTTTATTAATTTTTGCAAAATATTTAAGTCTTATTTCATCATTTGTTTTAATTTTTGCGTTATAATAATAAATATTATTGTTATGATTTCTTGTTTCTTCAAATTTTCCAATACCCACAATATCGATATTGCTGATAAATGCTATTAAATTCAGCAGAATCACCATGACACATCGCAAAATCAAATTCTTGGAGTTCTATGAAATCTGTCGTTGTAATTGAATTATTTAAAGAACCAGTTTGGCAATTATTTTGAAAAGTATTTTTTAAAATATTAAACATATGTTATCTATGTGAATTTAGAAAATTTATTTTTATTTAATTAAAAATTTTTACAAACAAGTTCATATTTAGCCCTATTCGTTGCCCAATATTTATTTGGATCTAAACTAAATTCCATTAACAATTCAGTTAATAAAGATGAAAATTCTGTAGAACTATTTATTGGCAATAATGATGGGAGATTATCAATTGCAATTATGTCAACAAATTTATTATATGAGAAAACAGGTTGGGTCCAAGTAGTTTTATTTTGGTATATTTTGATTGGATTATTTGGACTTGTATAATCACAACTTACATCAACAATAACAGTGTTTTTATAAAACCTTGTATTATGATCATACCAAATACCAACTGGTTCTGATAAACATATAGTATTTATAACAATATCAAAATCTTCTAATTGATTTTTACCATCAGACCGGGTTAATTTAACAGGAACAATACCAAACATATCTAATAATTTTAAAGCTCCTTGCCCACATCTTCCGTTAGGTCCAATAACACAAACTTTTAAATTATTGGGTAATGGGAATTGGTTTATATCATTATAAATATTCTGATACGAGCTCCAATATTTAAGATTAGATAATTGAGTCCCGTTAATTTTTCTTATGTATTGTAATAATCCTAACCCTATACCAACAAAACCAGCAAAATAACCAAATGCTACAAGTCTTTTTCCTTCAGAGTTAACAAAATATTCTAAATCATATAGGATACTATTTGAAGACTTAAACAAATTTAATATAATTTCTGACCCAGATTGATTCTTATAACTATGTGAAAAGTATATTTGAGTATGAGAATTTAATTGCTTAATATTATCCAATTCTTTTAATCCAATAACAATCCAATCATTTCTTTCAAACCATTTAGTATTTGTAACAGTTGCACCTGCTTGTTCGAATTCATTATCAGTAAAACATCTTGTTTTTGAAGATTCAACAAAAATCTTAAAGCCAATAGTTACTAATTTTTTAACATCAGATGGCACTATTGGACATCTAAATTCGTTAGAATATAATTCTTTTCTAATAAAAATAATGTTATTTGTCATGCTTAAAATATCTAAGGAAAAAAATTTAAAATATTTGTATAAAAAAATTATTAGATTTGTTTATAAATAATATCTACAAAAAGATAATAGTAATGAAAATAAATTATTTTGATAAAGATACAAGAGCGTTTGATAAATTTTCAAAAGAAATTGATATCAACCACATTGTCAGATATGCTCGAGCTAATGACAAATCAAAAAATGATAAAGAAAGAAGTACAAGAGAGTTAGCACTTGGATCGCATTTAGAAAAACATGAAAAATATCTTAAACTTTATAAATCAAGTGAGGTATTTTGGGGTTTAGGTATTGAAAATGAGTTTTATTTAGAATGTGCCAGTAGACCAAGTATTTCTAATGATTTTTTTAATAATAATCACCAAAGAGAAAGATATTCTGTAAACTATTATTCAAATTATGATCAAGAACTAAAAACAGAAGCATTTAAATATACTAATCATACATTTGTGGATATACCATATTTAATTAATTCACATAGTTTTACTGATGCTGATATTAATTCTAATCATAAAACTTTAGCATATGTGAAAAAACAAATTGATAAATCATCAAAAACAAATAATAAATTACGTGTTTTAGATACAAGTAAAACCAACCCTGAATTTAATGGTAAAACATTAGGTGAAGAAATTTTTAAATCAAATGAATATTTAAGAAATAATTTTAATAAAACATGGTTATATGACGGTGACACATTTGAAATTACAACATTAAATTTCTATAAAACAGATGTTCATCAGATGATTGGAGAATTAGTTCAATATAAGCAAGACTTTATTGATAATATACAAAAGTTTCAAACAGAAACTAAATTATTTGAGAGTTGTGGTCAAATTAAAATTATGGAAAAAAATTATCCTTTTGCACTCCATATGACCAATCCCAATAATATTGGGATATTTAATAATGGTACTCTTCATTATAATTTAACACTTCCAACTGAGCTTGATTCAAATAAACTTATTAAAAATCCAGAGCAATTTACTGAAGAACACAAACAGGCAATTAAAATAATTCAATGGTTTGAACCTATTCTTGTTAGCATATATGGTACTCCTGATTATTTTTCACAATTATCAAATTATCCAAATGCAATTAAATTTTCTGGTGCATCACAGCGCTGTGCTGTATCCAGATATATTAGTTTAGGTACATATGACACAGACCAAATGCAACCTGGTAAAATATTACTAACACCTTTGACAAACTTTCCAGACTATTTCTGGTACAATCAATATCATGAAAATAGTGCATATAATAAATTAGAAAAAATTGGTCTTGACGTTAACTTTAACAAGCATTATAATCACGGTATTGAACTTAGATTTTTTGACCATATTTCTGATCCAAAATTAATATTTGAATCGTTTGAATTTATTATTTACCTAATTGATTTAGCTTTTGAAAATTCTATTGACATGGAAAACCCAATTAAAAATAAATTATGGAATAAGCTTGTTTCAAACGTAATGACACATGGTAAAAATTATAATCTTACAGATGAAGAATTAACTTGTTTTGAATTAATGTTAGGCTTAAAATTTAGTTCTTCAAATATAGTACATGTTTATAATCAAATATTAGTACACTTAAAATCAAAGTTTGAGTTTGTTATTGCTGATAAAAAAATTTCAATTGGTAAATTTTCTAAACATGTACTAATGCCTGAAAAAATTATGGTGTTGTGTCCAAATAAAGGAAAAAATATTGGCGAAATTAAAATATCATTGGACACCACTGTTAATTTAGTTAAATTTTCAAATATAATTTCAGAACTGTCTGAAGAAAAAGAATTACCAAATGAAATAATTAATATTGTTGAAATTGTTGATGGATTTGTTGAAATAAATGATAACCTAGAAAAATTAAGTACATTAAATGGTTCAAAGCAAAAAACTGCAAAATTATTATCTGATATTAACCAAATTATAAAAACATCAATTGACGTTTTAAATTATAATATTGAAAAAATACTGGAAAATAAAAATAAAATTACTACAACGTTATTTGTAAAAATTATTGATTTAATTGGATGTTTTAAATTAATTTAAAAATATTAAGATTATTTATCTTTATAAGTTATAATAAACTTAATATCATTATTTATAGACAAAATCTATTATAATTATAATATATTAATGAGAATTAAAAATACAGAGCTTTTAGCAAAAATTGCATCAGGACAAATTCTACCTGGGATATGTAAAAACGTTAATATTAACCAAATGATTAGTCATGAAACAATTAAAACCATTACACCATCAGAAAACATAACAAATCACCCAGACGAAACATTAAAAATAGTTGAAAACCGATTATACAATAAAAAATATCAAAATAATGTTACTATACAAAAAAATGAAAGAATGTATTTGGAAGGAAATCAAATTAAAACTGAAGATGAAATTAAAAATAAAATCGCAAATTTTGTTCTTAGGTCTAGAGAACCAAAGAGCACTGTTTTTTTTGGTAATAGCTTAATAAATGGAAAACCACTTGATTGTTTAGATTTATTAAAAACAAACTTAACTAATGAATACCAAGCTTTATCTGATTCTTTGTTAAATTATGAACTAGAACAAAATAAAAGAGAATTTTCATTACCGTTACCACAAGAAACCTATGCATTTGAATCCGGTACAGATATTATTTTAAAAGGAACAAACATTATTCTTTGTGTTAATAAATCTGGATTAATTGGATCATCATGTTCAATTCCAAAAGAATTCGAAACACTAACCAATAGTAAAACTATCGGACTTAAATATATGCCTGAAAATTCCTCATCAAAAAATAATTATTTTGAATATATGGGCCCTTTGTTTTCAAACAAAGAACAAAAACAAAATTTTAATTGTATTAAAATGATTTATTCTAATTCTAACAATGAAACTAAAATTGTTACAAATGTTAACCTGTATAATTCAAATACACAAACTGGTAAAACAAATTTACCAACTAATTTACCTGAAAACTATGAGTCGCTAAATTCTGTTAATCATTATGATGTTTGTACAGATGGTTTTTTATCAACTGAAACTATTGGAAAGTCTAAAGACTTAGAACATGCCATAAGTTATTCATTTGGAAAGTCTGACAATAAAATAAGTGTAAATGTAACACTAACAAATAAATCAAATCAAAATCTTTCAAATCTAAAATATTACTATGCGGGAAACTTACATGTTGGCAAGCACATTGATGTTAATCAAGTATCTCATTTTAAAACTTCCCCTAATGAAACCGGAATATTTTGTGAATCAAAAGCAAAAACTTATTTTAATCAACCTGGAATTTACTTAAGAACTAAAGAATCAAATTCATTTATGTTTATTGATAATGAATGGGATTGGTTGTATGGGGATAAATGGCACAAAATTAAACTTACAACAAAAACTCCAATAGATAGAGAAGACTTGGCAATATCAGGACTCGAATTCAATAAAAAAGAACTAAAACCAAACTGCTCTTGGTCAATTAATTTTTCAATTGGTTTTGGAGATTCAAAAAATTTTTTATCTCAGGAATTTGCAAACAAGACAACTGGATTGGATTTTAATGGAATTGATTTCACACATAAAAAACTCCATAACCTAATTACAACATGTGCAGACTTTACTGGTTGTAATTTGTCTGGCGCTGACTTGTCTGGAAATTGCTTGTCTGGGGCTAAAACTGGTCCATTAGCTCCAGATTCAACATCTCCTGCTTTGTTACCAAAAGGTTATAAGTTTGTTGTATCTGCTGGACCAGAAAAACACAAATATATTGTTGGGCCAAACTTAAATTTGTCTAACTTGAACTTGTGTCAAATTGATTTTTCTGCCGTTGATTTATCGAGTTCAGATTTATCAGGTTCAGATTTATCTGACAGTATTTTTTACGGAACAAATATAATTTATTCTTCAGTTGGAAAAAATTTATCTCATAACAATATGACTGTACAAATACCTGGTTATACTGTTCGCGGCGGATTTATACTTGGGCCATATTTAAACTATTCCAAACAAAATTTTGCTAATGTTGACCTATCTGGTTTAAATTTAACTGGCTGTACATTTTCAAATTGTGATTTTTCAGGCGCATTTATTGGTGGGACAAATTTTTCCACATGTAAATTTAAAAATGTCGTTCCCGGTCCATTTAATAAACAAGATATTGTACATACAACTTTACCGTTAGAATATAAGTTTGTAAATTTACCAGATGGCATGGTTTGTTTTGCGGGACCAGGAGTTAATTTTTCAAACTGGGATTTATCTAATGTTAAACTAACATCAATTAATTTGTCTCAAGTAAATTTTACAAATACAAAGCTTAACAATGTAGAATTAACTGGTTCAATTTTAACAGATGCAATAACTGGTCCAATAAGATGTGAGTCAAACCAAATTAATCTACCTAAAAATTATTGTTTGGTATCTTTGCAAAATCAAGGCTATAGTTTTATTGTTGGACCAAATGTTTCACTAATTAATATTAATTTATCAGGAATTGATTTATCTAATGTAAATTTATCTGGAGCTAAACTATCATTTTCTCAATTAGGTAAAACAAATTTATCAAACACTAATTTACAAAATGCATGTTTACCACTTGTTATTGGTCCATTAGCTAGCTCGAGCTTAAAACCATTGTATTTTGAAAATCAAATGAGTTTAGAAAACATTGATGGTACTAAATGGTTGGTATACAAATGGAACCATTATAATTGGGATATTTATTCTTCTCAATTACATAACATAATTACAAATAATTAAAAAAATTGATTATAAATTAAATTGGTATAAGGATTTTATTTATAATGGAATTTAACACACAATTATATACTTTTTATATTGATGTATCTGGTTCGGTCGGTAATTTTCACGATTACTGGAATCACGTGGGTCAAATTTATAACAATTATAAACAAACTAATCAAGTTGGTAAAATTTTCATTTGGGATACAACAATTAAGGAAGTAACTAAATCGAAATTAGAAGAACTTATTAAATCCAAATATGGTGGTGGTGGGACTGAACCAAATTTTATTGCCAAAAGTTTAGTTGAAAACAAAATTAGGTCTAATATTATTATTTTTACTGATGGTGAAGTTTCTGATTCAAGTGTTGCGTTATGCGATAGAACATTAGAATCATTTCCAGTTGAAAATGTTCAATGTTATATTATTGGAAATTCAAGTGCAAACCTTAGTGTTACTTGCCCATTTACTAGAAATAATAGTTCGCATGTATATTGGAAAACACGAAATGAAGCCAATTTAACTGAACAAGTTTACGAAAAACCAGACCCCGAACTAATTAACACACTTGATACAATTAACTTAGACACATTTAATGCTCGATATTCTCAACTTGAATCTCTTATAATTGCAAGAAACATGGGTAGATCGGGTGATTCTGTACTTAAGGAAAAACTTATCAAATTGAAAAAACACTTAGCAAATGAATTAGCTGAATCGGCTAACACAAATAAAAATTATGGGCAAGCTATGAGAACTGAGTTAGAATCTGGTAATTTTGGTTCCGCACTTTTAATCGCAAAACAAATGAATCAAGATTACTTTGGTTCAGATATTGGTATGGAAATTGAAAAGAAACTTGGATACTTGGTCAATTTATGCGGAGATTTGCGTGGTATGTATTCAATTGGTTCCATTAGGTCTAATCGTATGGCATCAGCTGATAATGTTAAAAAAGAAACATCAACTGAAGTTGCTATTGAAGTTAATGACTTGATAAGTAAACCCGTTGAATGTCCAATTATTATGGATTCTGATGTCCCACAAATTATGGTGGTTGATATTGGAGAACCAGTTTTGGCAAATTTAGAAAAACATATTGTAGACGACATTACCGCATGTCCGCTAAGAATATTAAATTATCCTGATGTTGTTGCTAAATTAAAGCCAGCTATTTCCCAATGGACTGGTATTCAAATTAACCAAAATCTTACCCGTAACCCATTTACTAAACAAGAACTTATTGGAACTATTCCATTGGGTTCATGTGCTCAACATGTATCATGTGGTAATTACACTATTAGTAAATTATTTACATCTGGTAAACTACTTGGTAACTTAAATATGTATTGGGCTGTAATTTGGTATTTGGTTACTCAAGACACTTGGGAGTATTTATCTGATATTAAAGACCAAGTAACTGAACATCTTGTGTATAGATTTAAAAACTCTACCACATATGCATCTTTAAGTGGACTTAGTCAATATGTGCTGACTAAAGTTCCAACAGATGTTGCTGTATGGTATTGTGTAAATTCAAGCTTACTTGACCCACCTACTGACAGAGACACTTGTCGTCTTCACTTGTTTAATATGGAACCAATGCTTGCAATTTTACGTGTACTTTCATACCCAATTTGTCCAGATACTATTAAACAAATTAATAGAACTAAAACTTTAATGTCAATGTTATCCATGAGTAAAAAATCAAACGAAACTTTTAGAAATAAAATTACTTGTCTTATTCAAAATGCTCTTCATATTGATTTGGCAAATGTACCCGAACAAGTTCAAAACCTTGAGGGCTCAATTGAATGGATTCCACTCGATGGACCCGCAAGTGAACAACAAGTTAAAACTATTTTAGAAACATTTCCTAAATATTTTTCTGAATTATCTATTGATGAATTAGTTGGAATTTCGAAAATGGTTGATGCTAGTAAATCCGCATCTGATATTGTATTGGCTAGTTCACATGTGTTTCCTAAAGTAACTCCGGTTATTAATTGGATTTATGGGCTTAAAACTTATCCAAACGAATCAGTTCCAATTTGCCCTTATACATTTAGACCATTTTATAATGTCCAACATAATGGTCAAGTTGTAACATGGATGGATAGAGCTATTGAATTATATGGTCCTATTAACCAATTATTTTCCGCCAGAAAGAAATGGATTGATTTTTATTACAAATATGAACACTTTCCAAGTTTTGAATCTTTCATGTTATTCTGTTATAACCGTTACGCAAAAAATTATCCTGTGAGTACATTACCCTTTGATTCACCTGCATGGGCTATTCAAACGATGGAATCTTATGTACCAATAGCACATCTAATTAAGTTAAAAGGAATGAGTCAACAAGATGTACTTGAAGTATTAAATAGCTCATGTGCTATTGCCAGTCGTGTTGGGTTAGAAGCAAAATACTTTATCGATATTCAAACCAAATATTTAGCACAAGGAATATAAAATAAAATCCTGTGTCTAGAAACAAATTAATTTAAATTATATTTTCCAATTATAATATAGATAATGGATTATTCTCCAATTTTTGTAAACAGAATTGGTAAATCTGCTGATTCATTTATGCGAACTGTAAAATTAGTCAGAACTATTGGACCGGACAAATGGGTTAAAATTAAATCCAACCAACTTGTTGATGCACAAAAAACTGATTTTGAGGTAAAACAAGAAATGTCCGAATTATATTTAACTGAACAAACTGAAGCTGGAATTAATTGTGTTAGCTTGCAGGGGCGTTTTGTTAAAACTTTTCTAAGTGAAACTACTGAAAACAATATATTAGGGAAAAATGATTGGTTCTTAACTAAAATTCATCATGTGAGTATTCCGGAAACAAAAACTACAAAAAAAACTCTCGGTTTTTTTGGTTGTACACTAATTGAACCAGAATGTCCATTTAAACTTTCAGACCAATTTGAATTACCGGTATTTGAAGTTTCAATTGGTTCAAGTTATGTTCAAGATTATTTACTTGAAGAAAATTTTGGAAATGGATTTTATATTGAAACTCACAATACTCCCCATTACCACCAACCTCTTAGTCCAGAATCAACAGGTTACTTGATACTTGGGGTTGTTATCGAGGCAAAAATTATTTTAACTAAATTTGCTATTCCATTTGGTTATGGAGTTTATATGCCAGCAAATACTTTACATTCTGATGCTTTTTTAGTTGGAGATTATGCAGTTGTGTATACAAAAACCCCAGACTATTCAACTTACTTATTTAAAACACCAGATGGAAAAATTGTACAAGTTGAATAAAACAGAAAGTTTTGTTTAAACTTGATATACTTTGTACAAGTTGAATAAAACAGAAAGTTTTGTTTAAATTTGATATACTTTGTAACAAGTTGAATAAAACAGAAAGTTTTGTTTAAATTTGATATACTTTGTACAAGTTGAATAAAACAGAAAGTTTTGTTTAAATTTGATATACTTTGTACAAGTTGAATAAAAATTGAAGTTTTATTTTGATACATATATTAATTATATAATTACTAATGGATAAAACAGAAGGAAATTGTAAATGGAAAATTATTCCCAACAAAATTGTTAACTGGAATAGCATAATAAAACTTAATACCACACTTCAAAATGATTTGTATGAAAAGCATCAAGTTGAAGTTTTAATTCAGGGCGAAATGTTAATTTGTAATGATATTACTAAAATGAAAGTATATAGTAAAAAAATTAAAAAAGAAACATACCAAGAATACTTGGACAAAATCGAAACCCGTGACCCAGCTAAAGACCAATGGGTTTATAATATTTTAGATGGGGTGTCTGAACAATCCGATATTATTTATCGGGATGACAAGTGTATTTGTATACCATCATACACATGGACTGGCAAAACTGACCCTGGTGACATAAACAAATTACATGTGCTATGTTTTCCGTTAGATAAGTCAATTAGATGTATTCGTTCTTTGGATTCATCACATATTCCATTACTAACCCATATGAAAGAAAAGTCAGTTGAAATAATTAAAACCAAATATAACTTGGACATCAATGACCTTAAAATGTTTTTTCACTATGACCCATCAACTTATCATCTACATATTCATTTTGTAAACGTTGAACATACTGAAATAAATTCCTCAGTTGAATACTCTCATGAGTTGGATTCTGTTATTTTTAACTTGGAATTGGATTCAAACTATTATAAAAAAATTCACTTGAATACTAGGTAAAAAATATATAATATTTTTAAAATTATTATCTATTTTATTTTATATGTCATTTGGTTTTGAATTTGCAAATACTGAAGTTTGTATCATAGATAAAATTAATTTTTTATCAGAGACAGGACATGGAACTTCTCAATTAAAATCACAAGAAAATATATTTGTTATGTCTTGGTCTGTTGAAAATTTTCCAATGGAAACAGCTGGTATGCCTGGTTCGCCATATCCGGTTAAAATTTCTTTTACAATCTGTTTAAAAACAGGCTTAAAATCAGACCACGCACTAAATTCAATCTATGGTCAATTTATGTATTCTGTTAACTCAGGCACATATCCAAATTTTTCTTCTCTTGGTATTCGTTATGGAGAATATTTTGCAATCGGAACTAATGCAAAATCCGGTAAACAAATCCGTTTAATTTTTAAAATAAATGAAGAAACCGATAGTATTGTTTATATGTTTAATTAAATTTAATTAATAAGGTTTAGCCTTATCATAAAGTCCAGTGATTCTAATAAACACAGGAATAGAATTATCCCAGCGGTCAAATTTAAAATATCCTAAGCGCTCAAATTGAAATATTTTATCGAGATTTTCCATAACAAACATTTGAACAAATCCATTTGTTTGTTTTTTACTGTTTGGGTTAAAAACACCATCTAAAGCTAAGTCTGTAAATAACTCAAACTTGGCTGGAATAGCATCTACATCACTTATCCAATGAATACAACCTTTAACCTTTTTAGGATTGATAGGATCTGCAAAAGTTATTGTTATACCGCTATCATCATTACAACCATCATTAGCAGCATCTACACAATTTGTGTCGGGCCAAGATGTCATTTTAGTAAAATCGCTATATCGAAGCCTAACAATATTATCTGGGGTGTATCTAAAGTAGTTTTTATCTGGGGTTGTTTTATAGTCCTCTTTTTCAATATAAATTTCATTAGTTAACTGGATTGAATGTGCGCCTTTATCTAAAACTGGATGGTTTGGATGAAAACTTTTTGTACTCGTAAACTTGTCCAATTGATCCACGTGAACTCGTACTGGGTCAATAACTGCAAAAGCTCTCAGACCATCAGCTAAATCATCGCGTAAAAATCCATCAATTAATTCTGTTGCTAACATAGTTTCTTTTCTGTCAAATCCCGAACAACCAGCAATTTTTTTTATCACGCTTGGAGTAAAACCTCTTCGACGTAGTCCACGAATAGTAAGTAATCGCGGATCATCATATCCAGAAACTGATTGGTCGGCAACAAGTTTATTAATGTTTCTTTTAGATAAAATATTATTTTCAATGGCTAATTTTCCGTATTCAATCACTTGAGCTGGTTTTAATGGATGACCAAGTTTAATTAAACAGTTTACTGGCCAATAGTACTGTTCGCGTCTAATATAAAACTCGTCAGTACAATATGAATGAGTAATTTCTTCAAGCGCATCAATAATGCCATGAGAATAATCATATGATGGATAAATTTTCCAATTGGTGCCAGTGCGGTAATGTGGGGTTTTATTTATTCTGTATGCAATTGGATCACGCAGGGTATGATTTAAGTCTTGCATGTTGATTTTAAGTCTTAACACACATTCTGATTCTGAATATTCGCCTCGTGTCATTTTTTCGAATTCAGATAAATTCCACTGAACAGGTTTAAACCTAAATTCATTGGAAATGCCAAGTTTTCTTTCTTCCTTAATTTTATCAGAGGAAGAAAAATCCACATATGCCAATTCATTTGTAATTAGTTCAATTGCATACTCGTGTAACTTAGCAAAATAATCCGAAGTATAAGTTATTTCTCCTAAATCTAAACCTAGCCAAGTTAAGTCTTGGATAATGTTGTCAACATATTCTTGTTTTTCAGCAGCAGGGTTAGTATCATCAAGTCTTAAATGGCATTGGTTACCTGGAGCCCAATTGATAAAAATAGATTTTGCATGTCCAATATGAAGAAATCCATTTGGTTCTGGTGGAAAACGTGTTTTTATTAGGGTCATTAATTATATGGACTATTCGTGGTCTTAACTATAAAAAAATATATCAATTTTTATCCCCATGGACATCTTACAAATTTATTTCCTTGGGTTTTTTACTTTTTGATTTAGTTTGTTTAGCTGGTTTATCTGGCTTAATTTCTAATTGTTTCCATTTATTATATTTGTCATTTTCTTCTGGTTTAAAATCATTAATCATATGAACATATTCCTGTTTTATTTGAATACCTTGAGAATTTAACAGCCATAGTAATTCTTGAATAAAAACATATCCTGACCCATAACGATAATACCAATCATTAGTATACCAACCACCAAATGCAATACTATGTTTTTCATTTTCAAGGGATTTTTCTAAAAACTTTTCAAAAGTCTCAGAAAAAAAGTTTATTTTTCCCATTAGCTCTGGTTTTAATTCAAAGCACATATACAAATATCTAAATGTATTTGTTTCAGGATATTTAAATGGCTTTGCATTTGCTACTACTTGAAGTAACTGTTGTGGAAAAATTCCATTGTAAAATTTATCCAGTTCTGTAATTGGAATTGGTAATTCCAATAGCTTATACATTCTTTTATATGATTCATTTTTAAGTACATTGGAAAAATCATATTTGGTTATATTGTTAAATTTGTTATCAATGTATTCTGATGGTTTAACATCTTTTAAATGCGCATATAAATAATCAAAACAGTTGTCTGAAAATTCAAAAATGTCCTCTGTTAAAAGATGTTCCCAAGTAAAACCATGTGCGCTTATCCAATTTAAAAATATAATTGAATTTTTCGAATCAGTTATACTGGGAAGAATTCTACTATTTATGTCTTGTTCAAATTTAATTGCTTCAGCGTACAGGATTTCAAATATTTTTAAACTTGAATAATAAATAGATTCTGACAAATAAGAATAAATTTCATCCTGGTTAAATTTATCAATTAGATGAATGTTTTTACTAAATATTTCCGGCTTATTAGCTTTGATAATATTCATAATAAAATTAGTCGCATAGTTTGGTTTTTTCTTTAAAATCCCAGTGATAAAATGATAGTTTTTATCAGTTGGATTAACTAAATAATTCTCTGTTGAAATTACTAATGCTGAACCATACATATCCCAACCATTATCCTCAAGTTTGTTAAAATCATATCCATCAATAATAACGTCAAAACAATCATGTGCATGAACATCAACACATCTAGACAAAATATTTAATGAGTTTTTTCTATGTGTCCATTTAATGTTTTCAACGGTTTTTTTATTAGATAATGAGTTTTTAATTGTTTCTGCATCGTGTGCGTTAACTAATGTAAATAATTCTGTAATTGTTCCCATTAGTATATTATTATTCTTAAATCAAATAGATTTGGTTATCAATTTTTTACCAATTAGAATAAAATTCCTCCTTTGAAATTTTTGGTGGTAATTGAATAGAAATAAATTTACCAATTGATTGTATTTGTATAATTTTACCTTGTTCAATATTTTTTTTTACCAATAACATATTTACTTGATTTAACATATCGGTTTGTTTGGATTTTGATATCATGTTTTTATGTCCATCTAATTTCCAATACAAAATTGGTAAATCTTCAATATTAGGTAATTGTGCGCTACCTCTGTCTCCATAAATATCATTGATAGAAAATTTCCAATATGGTTCGAGAATTTGATTAATTTCATTAACAAGTTTGGTAACTAACATTTGATTATAATAAAATTTTAATATTATTAGTTTATAATATCAGTTTTTATTTAACATAGTAAAAACAACCATTAAAAATTGAAACATATTACTAATAGTTATGATGTGCTATTATGTTAATGACATCTCCAGATAATATAAATGCAGGTAAACCTTGGACTAAACAAGAAGATGAGTTATTAACTCAATTATATAATATTGATAAACTCGATGTAATTCAAATTGCAAAAATACACGGAAGAGCACCTGGGGGGATAATTTCTCGGTGTGTTAAAAATCAATTGATCGGAGATAAAAAAGCTGTTCGAGGATATGAGGATTATTTAAAGCTGGAACAATCTAATTCCACTGAAAAACCGGTTAAACAACCGAAACCTGTTAAACCTGTTAAGCTACCAAAAATAACAAATTATTCAAATCCACTTGATTCCACAGAGTCAGATAACAAAGATGAAATTATTACAATTGACAACATTGAGTATATTTTATCAAATGGAAAAGTATATGAAGTAAAAAAAATTAAGGGACAAATATATGGTCAATATGATGAAAAAACAAGCACCGTTAAAGCATTAAAATCACATGTTAGAAAAATTATAAATTATCTCACTACCCGTGGTGAAATCACTGTTCCCATTCTTTGGGCTGGGTCTGATTTGTCCACGGTTAAACAATACTTTCCAAATTTAATTTTTCAGGACATTTATGAATTAACTGATGATTCACCTGGAGATTTTGCTATTTGCATTTGTTCAAATCATATCAGTCAAATTGAAACATCCGAATCAACTCAAATAGATACTATTAATGGTGAAATTGAATTTATATCAAGCTTAGTTGGACCTAATGCTGATTTATTAGTTTTTGAAAACAAAGATTTTCATGAAGACTTGGTTCCAATTTGTATTCAAAATAATTTTAAAATTATAGATACAGAACCTGCAATTTCATCCAAGTCAAACTATATTTTCGCAATTAAAAAGCCACAAATTGAAAAACAAGGCATAATGGTTTTAGATACTGAAACCACCGGATTCCCAACAGGTAGAGACCCAAAAGACTGGGAAAAGTTCAATAGTGCGCGTTTAATCGAACTTGGATATATTGTATATGATGCTACCGGTAAAAAAATAAAAGAATATGATTCACTTGTGAAACCTGATAACTGGACAATAACTAATAGTTTTGTTCATGGAATTACACAAGCGGATGCGATTGCAAATGGTAAACCTATTACAAATGTGTTAGCTGAATTGTCTGCTGATTTGAATCAAGTAAGTGCATTTGTTTGTCATAATATTAACTTTGACATGGATATAATTTTAGCGGAAGCACATAGAGGTAAAAATACTACCCTGGTTAATCAAATCGATTCCAAAAGAAAAATTTGTACAATGGAATTAGGAAAAAAATTTATCAAGACCACCAAACGTCCTAAATTAGTTGAGCTATATCAATATCTATTTAAAAAGGAATTTAAACAGGAACACAGGGCACTTTCCGATTGTATTGCATGTGCTGATTGTTTTTACAGCATAACTTGCTAATTTTTTTATAAAAGCATTAAGTTGAATAAATTAATTTTACCAATAAATTAAATGTCAATTTCTTTAGATTTTGGTTGAGATTTAACTAAGTGTGAATTAATATAAGTTCCATATGCACGACCTTTAGTACCATCTTTTTTAAGTTGATAGGCTTTGGTTCCTTGAATGAAATATTTTTTACCTTCCCATTCTAAAATATTTGGGTTAGTTTGGTTAGTTTGGTTTGTTTGGTTTGTTTGGTTAATCACGTCTGCTTGTTTTACTTTAACTGAATCGATTAATTGAACTTGTAATAATGCGGTTTTAGCTTTATTTATAGTACCAATTGCATTATTTTCATCAAGCGTGTCAGCCATTACTTGTTTATATTTCGTTAAAACTTCACAAACTGTTTTTATAAAAATATCATCTGGTACATCTTTTGACCCCAAGTATTTCGCATGAAATAAATATTTGCACATTGCCTTTAAATTTTCATACGAGCATGATATTTGCTCCATTTCATCAGTTAATATATTATACAAGTAATAATTATTGGTTGTGTTAATTGTATTGGAACTGGTATTTGAAATGGAACTGGTATTGGAATTGGTTTGTTCGGTTAAATGGCCAAATTGTTGTGCTATTAAAGTCATTATTCGGTTATTTAAATCTTCTAAGCGTGCACGCTCAACTGCCCTAGTTTCTGTAAGGAGTTTTTTGTTGTTTATTTCTAAGTATGCAATCATATCCAAATATAAATCTGGCATATTGGTTTTATTTGGATTTGTAATTATTTGAACTGCTGTAACATTATTTGCTTGTTTTCTAATATTTGACTCATATAAAAACATATAAACCGCTAATTGTAAATAATGTTCATTTTCTAATTTATTAACACATTTAAATTCATAGATATTATTTCCATCAATGCAATCCACATATCCATAAAGTCTTCTATCGAGCAATTCCGATAATTTAGAAATTTCAAAGTATTGTTCATATTTGGCTTTTTTACTAATACCCAATTGAACTAAGCGTTCGTATGCAATATTTAAATTTTCTTGTGATAGCCAATTGTAATTTGTTATTTGATAAATCTTATACAAGAATCCTGATTTTTTCGCACAGTAATAGTTTGCTATATACAAAAGCTCATCTGGTTTTATTTTAGCCAAATTAATCTTTTCCAAATCATATTTGGGACTGGATATTTTTATTTCATTGTCTGAATCTGAACAATCAGAATCAAGAAAATCTGGTGAATTGGTTTGGTCAATATCTTCAGGGTCTGTCTCTTTACTGTATTGGATCGATGCAGTATAAATGGACATTGTTCCTGATGTTTTATATTGAAGATAAGAAGGTATTGCAGTTCCAGTAATTTCCCCTAAAGATTCATAACCTTGTAGTTGTTCTGATTTAAATGGAATATTTATTTTATCAGCCTTTGGTTTTACTTTACTAATAGTTAAATATTCAATACAATTATTTAACACATCGACAGGTAAGTGTTTAATTAAATCAGTTACTGTAACTTCATATGTTTTTGTTACTTGGTACTTTTGTAACTGGAGTTCGCCATCTTTAATTACTGTTGCATATTTGTCAAGCGCATTTTTATTTAAAAATGGTAGATAACTATTTGTTATTCCATGAATTAAAACCAAATGTTCTAATGCTCTAGTTGTAGCAACATATAATTCGTTAGGGCAAACTTTAGGGTCTTTATCTTTTTTAAAAAACTTAAAGTATGAATCATCAAAACCATACACAAAAACTGCCTTTCTTTCCAACCCTTTTGCCTGATGAAATGTAGAAAAAACTAATTTGTTTCGTAAAACTTGTTCGTCCAGTTTTTCCTCATCAGAAACTGGCACATAAACAGGTACATTTTTTAAATTTTTTTTAATTAAATTTTCTAATTGACGGACAGGAGACTTTTCATTTTTAACACTAGGTGCCAAAATAAAAATTTCTTCCGGTTTGTATTTTTTTAAACAGGATTTCAATTCAACAAATTGTTTGCAAAAAACTGATTCAGAAAATGAATCAGTTATTAAGTATTTTGGTTTGAAACCTGTTACTTTACTCGATTTAATACCAAACTGTTTACCCATACAATTATTCACAAATTGAGCTGTTTCACTTGTAACACGATAGCTTTGAGATAAAGAACAACGAACCCAAGGATACGCATTCAAATTAAATATTTTATCCGCATACACAATAAATCGTGCATCAGCTCTGTTAAAATCATAAATTGATTGAGCCCGGTCTCCTAACAAGCAAATTTGACAATTTGAATTGAAATTATCCACAAATATTTTACAAATTAATTCATGGTATAAAGGAGAGATGTCTTGTGCTTCATCTAAAATTATTAGGTCGTAACGAAAACTTTTAACTGGGATGGTATTTGCTTTTACAATGTTAATTATCTGATAATCAGTAAAACATTTTGGATTGTAATATTTAACACAAAAACTGTGATAGCTATGAGTTTCAATATTTGCAATACCAAGTGCACTAACCCGCTCTCTAGTTTCCATTTTTAATTTCGCATTATAAGTTAAAAGCAAAATTGACTTGGTATGGCATGACTTTGCTATATAAATATTACAAGTTGTTTTACCACTACCTGCAACTGATTCAACAATTACATTTTGTGACTTGCTAATAGAATTAACAACATTTTGTTGTTCATCTGAAATAGGCGGTAATGACATATTATTATTGGTTTATGTTAATTGGATACTAATCAAGTTTAAACTCAATTTTTTTGATTTTTTATATATAAAAATAATTATATTTTATGACAATTTTTTAATTTTTATAAAAAATTTTTCGTGTGGACTTGGTAAGCCTTCTAAATTTCAAATCCATTAAAATCAGTTGAAAATATAAAACCATAATAATCCAAAGCATATTACATATCACAAAATATTAGTTTTAATTATAATATTATATGCATATGTTGATAATATCAGCTAAAATGAACTTAATTGTAAACATTTTGTAAGCTATATCGATGCTTATTTAAAAAACATATCAATTGATAAATTTTGTCAACAAAATATATTTACATATAGTTCAAGCATAATTAAATGTAATATATAAAATCAATAGTTGTATAATCATCTACTATTAGTATATATTAAATATTGTAATCAATATTACCAACTGTTAAAGAAAAATAAAGGGTCGCGCGCGCGAGACATTTTTAACGTAAATCATCATTTTAAATCCAAAAATATTAAATCAACAAAGCATTTGCTTACATTATATTTACATTCAAGTCCAAAATGATGGCATTTGCTTACACATGTATACTTTAAAGTAAATAAATTATTTAACTTTTAATGATGATTATCCATTGTAAATATATCAAACATTAAAAAACTTGTATATAAAAATGGATTTTTTATATGGAAGGCTGACCGAGTCCACGCGAAAATTTTTTTTATAAAATCAACTAGTTTTAAAATCAAAAAGTATTTTTAGCAAATCGGAAAAATATTGTTTACATATGATATTATTGTAAAATTATAAAAAAATAAATATAATAATGTGATTACAACAAATATATCAGTAAAAAAATATTGTAAAAATATAATGGATTTTTTGTAAGCATAAAAATGTTTTAAAAATTATATTTATTTAAAGGAATATTTAGTTTGTAATTTAAATGGATAGTTTTAATTGCGAAATTTGTAAGTTAAATTACAAAACAAGAGGTGGATTATTAAAACATATTAGAATTAATCATAAAACAGAAGAAATAAAAGCAACCAAAGATAATAAATGCATGCACTGTAATAAAAACTTTAAACACAGACAAAGCAAATGGAGACACGAAAAAGACTGCAAAAATATAAAACAAAATTCACTTGAAGATAAAGTTAATCAATTAACAATTAAAATAAAAGAACTTGAGTTAAAACCAGTTGTTATTAATAATAATACACTTAATACAACACACATTAATCAATACATAATAACTCCACCTGGTAATGAAAGTATAGCTAATATATCAATTGAAAAACAAAGAGAAATAATGCAAAAAGGATTAAATAGCTTAACTCATTTAATTGAATATATTAATTTTAATAAAACACTACCAGAAAATCACTCTTATTGTGTAACTGCGTTAAATGATAAACATGCATCTGTTATTAACCCTGATACAAATACGGTTGTAAAAACAGATAAGATTACTTTATTTGACAAAATAATGACATCAAATTTAAAAAAACTTGAACAAATTGCACAAAATAATAAATTTACTAATGTTGAGCGTGACAATTATATGGATAAATTAAAAACTTTAAAAGATCAGTTATTTATGAACAGAAAAAGTCTCAAAAGATATTATATTGATTTAAATTTAATATCTTATAATAACCGAGATTTAGTTTTTGAAACATGGGCATCACTAAAAAATATTAATGACATTATAAATTCGGATGTTGATGATTCTGAAGGTGAAAAATTAGAAAAAAAACAAAAACAGTTAAAAGAAACATATGAGGGGAAACGACCCGCAATAACAATTGCTGAATTAAACCAAATGGATTCTGATAGTGAACTAAGTTCTGATACTGAAACTGAAGACGAAGAGCCAAATGCTATAGAAATAAACATTAAAGGTAAATATTATTTATTAGAAGGTACTAATGTGTTTATTAAAAATTCGGCTGGTTTAAAAGGTGAATTATATGGGCAATATATTAATGGAAAAATTAAAAAACAACCAAAACAAAAGGATATTGATGTTTAATTTAGAAAAAGATTGAAAAAATAATAATCTATGGTTCCTTAAATTTAAACCTGTTAATGTCTAATTTTACTGATAATACCGATAATTTTTACCTTACCGCATCTGGGAACATTGAGCCTGATGGTTTTACAGATGATAATCAAGACGTTAATCTTTTGCAACCAAGTTCTTTTGGAAGCATGAGTCGCAGCACAAGTGTCCAAGCCGGAGACCCAGCATATCCAACTCCAGAAGAAATCGCTGAATGCTCACCCGGAGCAACCTTTACAACTTATAAAATGGGTGGTTCTACCGGTTTAACTGGAAAGGAAAATCAAGATGCTTGTTCTGTTGTTTCCATTAAAAAGTCAGGCATTAAATACGCAGTAACTGTTGTATGTGATGGACATGGTAAATATGGACAACAGTTTTCAAATCATGTAGTTGCGCTAATGTCAAAATTAGTTGTAGATAACTTTAAAGCTGTTTTATCCTCGCCAGTTGAAAAGCTTAAGGAGATTTTTTCCATGGTATCTGATAACTTGAAAGAAACTATGGGACAATGTGCCGGAGGTACAACTGCAACTCTAACAATTTTGTCAGACGGCATGCTAATTTGTGCTAATGTTGGTGACTGCGAAGCTCTTTTAAAAATAGAAGCACCAGAAGAGTTAGTGGTTGTTGAATCTAACGGAGTTGTTTGTTATGGTCAAATGTCAAACCAAGTAATTAGAGCAACGGTTGACCATAATTGTAGTAATTTTGCTGAAGTTGAAAGAGTTTTGGCCACAGGTGCAAAAATCAAGTACGCAACTAGCTCACGAACATCACCTGAACTAGATGTATTTACTTGTACTGTTAATGAATCCGGTACAATAGATTATAAAATAACACCTCATTCGAAACAAACCGGTGGATTTGTTTCGAATGCGTCACTTGAACCAGCTATTTACTTTCATGCAGATACTCATAGACTTAATATGACTAGGTCACTTGGTGATTGGAATGTTTGGTTTCTATCAACAGAACCAGATGTTACCGTAATAACTTGGCCAAAATCAACAAGAGCAAGATTATTAGTTGCGTCCGATGGATACTTTAATTGTTTCAACAAGAATCAACAAGAACTTGAAATGGACTTTTCAATATGCCCTGTTGAAATGTGCAAGCGTGGTCATATTGCAGTCGGAAAAGTATTTTCACATGCTTATGCTGATAACACAACAATTGTGGTTTTAGAAACTGGAAATTTTGTTTAAGTACTTCCAAGTAATAAATTAGTTTATAGTAATATTTATTATTTTATATAATATGACAAGTCAACAAGATGAAAAATCTGTAAAGTTTCTCACAGTTAAATCTAATGTTTTAATGACTAAACTTAAGTCAACCTACCCGGATATTTTACTTGGTATTTCAACCGGGATTCCTGACCAACTAATTATCCAGTTTAAGAACTGGTCAAAAACTCATATTTACGTTAATATTGGTTATCGTGGCGAAGAATCAGCTTATATTATATATTCAATAAATAAAAATTTAGAATACTATGGAATTTTATCAGAAAATTTCAATAAACAAATAGAAGAAATTTTAACAATTATTAATTTTATAAATGGAAAAATAATTTTATAGGATATTTTATATGGAATTATCAGAAGAAACTTTCAAAAAAAAATATTTACTTTACAAATCAAAATATGCAAAACTCAAAGCTCAATTAGGTGGTCGTGATGTAAAAGTTTATTCAAAAGCAGACTCTAAATTTCAATTTACTGTTGATTTGGATGAAAATGATGATGCATATTCTTTTAAAAACCAAGTCATTGCAAAGTCACAAGACAAAACTTTTGGTTATAATGCTATTGAAATATATCCCTATGATGAAAAGTCTTCTAGATGTACTGGTATTAAAAAAATAAATATAAACGCGTCTGATAATCAACTTTGTTTTGCCATTAATAAAGCACTTGAAGAAAAATTTGTTGTAAAGGGACCAGCACGAGCAGGATTTAATTTAACACATGAACCTTTGAAAGATTTTGAAGGAACCATTACATTTGGAAATCTTACATTTTCAGGTAAAATTACATCAGGTCAAACAGATAATAATACTTACTTAACTTTAACAGATGCAGAAGGAATTATTAAATATAATAATGTAATATATGCAGGGACTTTTAAAAATAATTTACCAAGTGGATATGGTGTTCAAAAAATTCAATATGAAGAAATAACAGATGGAAATAATGGAAAAATAATTGAAGAAATAACAGAGGGAAATTGGGTAGACGGACAACTTGAAGGTTGGGGAAAAATTATAACACCAACAGGAACTCAAATTACCGGATTATTTAGTGGTTCTAAACTATTTGCAGGAAAAATAGTTTATCCAAGTGGTTTGGTTGAAAATGGTTTTTTTAAAGACAACAAACTTGTTAAGGGACAAGTTATTTATTCAACCGGTTTAATTGAAGATGGTGACTTTGTTGATAATAAATTAGTAAAAGGCACAGTTACATTATCTGACGGAAGTATTTATAGCGGAACTTTTTTAAATAATATTTTAACTAAAGGAAAAGTTCAATATGCTGATGGTGATACAATTGAAGGAACTTGGATTAATGGAAAATTAAATGGTAAAGGTACTACAACTTACAAAAATGGTGGAATTGATAAAGGAACATTTGTTGATGGGGTTTTTGTTGCCGGTACTAAATTTGACTTTAAATTAAAAACAGTTGAAAAAGGAAATTTTGTTAACCAGCTTTTACAAGGACCGGGAAGCATAAGAGAAATTTCACCAATAACAAGTAAAAAAGATTTTGATGAAGGAAACTTTACAAACACTAAAATGTCACGAGGTATATTTGACAGTGGAAAACTTATTGATGGGGAATATGACGAAGGCGATTTTATTGGTTGGAAATTAGTTGCTGGTACTAAAACTATTTATCCCAGCAGAGAAATTCATTCAGGTGTGTTTTCCAACGGTAAATTACAAGGTCAAGGAACCAAAACTATGAGCAATGGAATGATTTATGAAGGTGAATTTGTTGATGGAGAATTAATTCAAGGTACTTTAACTACTGCTAATAAAGAAATAAAATGGGAGGGTTGTTTTTCTAACGGAAAATTAGTTGGTATAGGTAAAATTACTTTTAGAAAAGGCAAAACACTTTCTGGAGAATTTTCAAATGGTCAAATTGTTTCTGGTACTATTATTCACAAATCTGGTAAAGAAGAAACTGGTAAATTTATTGAAGGTAAGCTAGTTTCTGGTATAATTAAATCACCATCAGGTAAAGAAACTAAAGTTGAGTTATCACCTAGCGAAATTACTAAATTGACTGCAAAAGAATTTTCTAGTAAATCTGAATCAGAAGACCTTTGGATGTTTAGTGAAGACGGACAAAGAATATAAAAAAACTGATTATTTAATATATAAAATTTTATTTATTAAATAATATAATGCAGGTTACAAAAAAAATATTATTAACTTTATCTTATATTGGCTTGGTAAGGTTAACTTCAGGGTTAGCCCAAACATTTAATATGTCATTTGATTCTTTTGTTAAATTACATGGTCTTGCCATTGGTTCCAACGATTATGCTCAATTGTCTAAAGTGTATTACAGTGAAGTAAACAGAATTAATGAGTCAAATGGAAAAAATGCTTGGAAAGAAGAACCAGGACCTCTTACTCTATCCAATAACAAATTTGGTTATAACAAAAAAATTGCTCGTGCTCACAAACCAAATTCCCATAAATACTGGAATTGGGATGACTTTGCTGATGTACAACTTCCTATCGATGTGGACTGGAGAGAATATCAAGTTATGTCAGCTGTTAAAGACCAAGGCCAATGTGGGTCATGTTGGGCTTTTGCATCAACTGCAGTAATTGAATCTCATGTTGCTATTGCAACTGGTAAATTATTTGACTTGTCTCCACAACAAATTGCTGCTTGTGCACCAAATCCTGATCATTGCGGTGGTTCTGGTAATTGCGCCGGAGCTACTGCGGAATTAGCTTTTGATTATGTTGCCGGTTCTGCTGGTATGCTAGAAGAATTTCAATATCCTTACATGTCATACTATGGGATTGAAGCATCATGCGCAATCCCAACTCAATCTGGTTCAACCCCAAAAGCTAAAATTTCCGGGTATGTAAAATTACCAGAAAATAATTACCATGCTCTAATGTATGCGGTTGCAACTAAAGGACCCATTGCTGTATCAGTTGATGCTTCCACCTGGTCTAGTTATAAATCTGGTATTTTTAATGGGTGCAACCAAACCAACCCTGACATTAATCATGCTGTTGTACTTGTTGGATATGGTGAAGATTCTGGACAAAAATATTGGTTAGTTAGAAACTCATGGTCTGCATCATGGGGTGAAGCCGGGTATATCAGGTTAGCAAGATTTGATAATGAAGATGAAATTTGTGGAACCGACATAACTCCTCAAGATGGAACTGCATGTGATGGTCAAACTCAACCAGTTAAAGTATGTGGAACATGTGGTATTCTATATGATTCAGCTTATCCAATTGGTTCTAGCGCTTAAAAAAAGTTTGTTTATATAAAAATAAAATTTATTTATATTTTCTAATCTATTTTTATATGAGTAGTTTAAAAAATATTGTATTTGTAAGTGGAAATGCAGGTAAAATTAAAGAAGTTGCTGCTATCTTTGGTTCTGGATTTAATTTAATTAATCATGATATTGATTTACCAGAAATTCAAAGTTTAGATGGTAGGGACGTAATTAAAGAAAAATTAAATGTAGCAATAGATTTATTAAAAGATTCTTCTAATCCAGATTTTAAATTAATTAAAGAAAAATTTAAAGAAATGGATGTTAACATAAGTAGTTTAAACGATTTTGTTTTATTTTGTGAAGACACAAGTTTTATTATTGACACACTAAGTAATGGAAAAGCCGAATTTCCTGGAGCTCTTATTAAATTTTATTTTAAAGCTGTTGGAAATAAAGGTATAATAGAAAGAGATGGTGGTTCTAAAGCAAAAATGGTTACATATGTTGGTGCATTGATTAACGAAATGCCTAAAATTTTTGATGGGATTGTTGGAGGTCAAGTGCCTACAAAATATACAGATGAAGGTTCTTTTGGTTTTGACCCATCATTTATTCCAGATTTACCAAAGGAATTTTCTAAACATCAAGGTTTAACTAATGCAGAATTAAATAAAGTGGATGAAACTATTAAAAATAAAACATCCGCTAGAGCTTTAGCTGTTAAGGCTTTAATAGCTTCTCTTTTATCCGGTGGAAGTAAAAAGAAATCTAGTAAAAAAGGTTCTAAAAAAACAACTAGTAGCAAAAAGAAGTCTACCAAAAAAGGGTCCAAAAAACCAACTAAAAAAGGTTCCAAGAAAACAATTGGTGGAGGCAAAAAAAAGTCAAGTAAAAAGGCTTCTAAGAAATCCAGTAAAAAGGCTTCTAAGAAATCCAGTAAAAAAGGTTCCAAAAAAACCAAAAAACATTAAGTTGTTAATTTATTTTTTTGTTATAATTAAATAAATTATTCAAAATTAAACCACATGTGCTTTTTTTCTTTTGAATTCATTGGAATTCCACATAATAAACTAATGTATTATAATTTAATTTTGGTTGCAAAAGCACATGTACTTAATTATCGTCTAGATCATAAATTATTTGATTTATTGTCTCAATAATTCTAATTGGATCATTTGGAATTAAACTTCCACTTATACTATATTCAACTGCGCTAACTAGCTCTTCTGATTCTAATAATAGACAAAATGTTTTTTTATCAATTTTATCTTCATTAAAATTATAGTTTTCTAAGACTATATCATTAGTATCAAAATTTACTGAACCGGAACAATAATAGAATCCTGAAACTTTTACTTGACACCATAAAATTTTTTCATCATTATCATCAATAAAACTAATATTAATGAAAAAATTAGAATAAGCTTGTTGAACACCCCATTCGCTAAATTGCTTATAAGTTGGAGCAGTATGTGTAACTTTAATTTTATACATTAAATTAAATATTATATTTTAACTTTTATTATAATATTAAATCAATTTTTATTTTATAATCCAACAAACCGTTACTTAAACCTCAATATCAGTTTTTTGTTTTTTGCTATTAGATTTACTGGATTTTGTTTTTATGGTTGAGTCCATAAGCCCATTAGCTTTTTTCCATTTAATAGAATTTTTACTTTCTTGGGGTTTATAGTCTTGGATGGCCTGTTCATAATCTGGTTTTAATTGGATCCCATGGGTTTTTAAAATCCATAACAATTCTTGAAAATACTTGTAAACAATGCAGTAATTACGACACCAGTTTGGCTTATAATTACAATCATAAGAATTAAAAGGTATAACTTTATTTTTTGATTCAGCTAATATGATATTAAAGTTGGCTGGGAAAAAATCCAATTTGTTCATTGACTCGGGTTTAAGTTCCCAGTACATATGCAAGTAGAGAAAAATGTTATCATAAAAGTAACTATAATCTGTACTATCTTCCATTATCTTAAATATTCCATCCCATATTTTATTTAAGTTAGTAAATTCAATTGGTAATTGTAAAAGCAAATAAGTTCTTTTATACTGCTGGTCTTTCGTTCTTTGAGAAAAATCCAAATTAACTATGGGTTTGAATTTTTCGTCTTGAAATTCAATAGAGTCCAATTGTTTTAAATACTCATACAAATAGTCAAAACAATTATCACTCATCCAAAAAATATTCCAATACAATAATTCATCCCATTTAAATCCATATTTTACTATTTGATGGAAAAATAAAACAGCATTAGCAGAACTGGCAATTTCTTTACAATCTTTCTAATATTTGGATTTGTATTTATATTAGGAAGTGAATTTAATTCTTGATACAATTGCTTATATACAAATTCAAATATTTTATAGTTTGAATTAGCTACTGCTGATATGGCGAACTCGGTTAAATTTCCAATAAAATACACTCCATGGACACTTGACTTATCAATCAAATGGATATGTCGCAATAAAATATCTATGGAATCAGTCCAAATAATCCTATAGATTAACTGATGGACTTTATCGGGTTTTTTTGTTATAATTTGGTCAACAAAATAAAAATTATTATCTGTTGGGTTTGCTAAATAATTGCCAATTGCAATATCTAATGCATCACCATAAATATTTTTCTTTGAATCAATTTCATCAAAATCTTTTAACCCTAATATAATTGGTAAGCAGTCGCGAGCATGAACTTCCACACATCTAATAAGCACATTATTTAAAATTTTAATGTATTGATTAGTTTGCCAGTTAATTTTATTGGCAAGTTGTTTGTCCGGGAAAATATTTTCTAGTGCTTGGGCATTGTGTGAATTGATACAGGTGTAGATATCGGTTATAATTGTCATTAGAAGACCATTAATTAAGTATACAAATAAAGTAATTAATCAAATTTTATTTAAATTAAATTTGGATGATGAAATCCTAATTCACTCCAATGGTCACCACAGCCTTTGCTAACATCCTGGACAAACCGGTCATGTAACCTCATGCATAATTTCATATGTGAATAAAATGATATTATTGGAACCCCATACATTACTCCAACACATGCAGTTCCGGCTAACCGGGATGGTAAATCTGAAATCCCTGGTTCCCAAATAGGTAATGTCCAACCACGATACAACCCATATGTGAAAGAAACAGCACACGTCCTATATATAAACTTTTTCATTAGAATATTGAATATGTTAACATAATATATATTTACTTCAATTTTTGGAAAAATTGATTATCCAATTTATTTGATTTATCTATTAATATTTTAATGTTTGATATTATAAATAGTGTAATTATAGATAATGTTGTGTATATAGAAATAAAAGAACTACCTTCTCAAATAAAATATTATGCAAAAGTTTTTCCAGATGATCTTGAAAACTTAACATGTGTCCAATTAAATGATATTATAAATTCTCATTTACAAAATTCTTTAAAAGATTATTCATTCGCTTACGAGTATGTTACATACCACAAAGTTATAATGATGGTTATTAATAGTAATGAATCTATTTATTTTGAAGATGAAACTTGTTATGAAGATGAAAAACCATTCAATACAACTTCTTTAAATAAAAAAACTAATAACAATAAAATACAAAGTGTTGAATCAGAATCAGAAGTTAAATCATCTGACGACGAAATTATTGAAGAAATAAAAACAATTGATGAAAAATCAATGGAAATCAACAAATTAAATCAAGAAATAATTCAACTAAAACAAGAATTACAAGAACTTAAAAATAACTCCATATCCAATGAAATTATTTTGGGTACTTGGTTAACATGTGAAACAAACACAAAACTTGAGCTCATAAAACCTCCCCAACTTGAAATTATAAAATTTAATTCAAATGTTAAATCAGTGGTTTTACCTGAATCATGTATTGGTGTAAATTTGCATGGCTACTGTGGATATGGTGTCCTTGATTGTAAAAAATTGGAACTATTAACAAAATTAGAAAATTTAACAATTAGTTATTTGCAATTTTTTAAAAATATCGATTTAAATAGTTCTGATAAAAGATGTAATTATATGCCAAATGTTGATATAAAACCTATTTACGAATTTGGTTTTAATGGTAATTCTAATTCATTAAGTCTTCACGATGTAGACGAAATTAAAAGAATTTCAAATTCCGATTACTTAAATTTACCATCATTATCTCATCTTTGTATCAGAGGTTGGTGTCGTGAACATAAACTTAATTTTTTATCTCGACCATATCCTAATCTTGAAAAAATAACATTTTATTTCGACCAATATGACATTCCGTCCAATTTAAGTAAAAATTATTCCAAATCAAATGCAAATTGCACACATATTATTTTTAATCCAAAAACTTTTTATTTTGTTGAACCAGAAGATGCCAATAAAGAATATCAAAAATGGTTTAAAATCTGGTGGCCAAAACTTTCAACTATTAATTATAATTGCGAAATCGATATTGATGTTATAACAAAAACTCCTTTTAGTAACCCAGATAAAAATTATATTGAAAAATTAAATAATATAAGAGAAAATATTCGAGTATTTAAATCAATTGTTACATCATATTATGGTAATTTAGGTTTGGTAATTAAGTTTAATATTCGAGAAGTTGCATCTGACCAATACAAAGGACTGATTAGCAAATGGGATTAATAGTTGAGTACTTGGTAAAAAATTGATTTATAAATTTGATTGTTAGGACTCTCATATTATTTTAATGTTTGTAATTGTAAATAGTGTATATATTGATGATGTTGTACATATTGATTTATTGAATTACCATACTAAAAAAGAGTATTTGGCAACCGTGTCTAAAGATAGTCTTAAAAACTTGACATGTGAAAAATTAAACAGTTTTATGAATAATTTGATTAACCATCCAAAAATAGATTATCAAATTAGTATTGCTTTTAAGTATTTAGGATCGAATGAAGTTTTAATGATACTTCTTGACCATTATTTAGATATACTTGAGCAAGTTAATTTTAATATAAAAAAATCAGAATCAAAAGTTGAATCATCTGATGACGATTTTATTGATAAATCATTTAGACCACTTACCAGAAGTACAAACAAAATACCAACTGTTGAATCAGAATCAGAATCAGAATCAAAATCAGAATCAAAATCAGAATCAAAATCAGAATCAAAATCAGAATCAGAATCAGAATCAGAAGTTGAATCAGAATCAGAATCAGAAGTTGAATCAGTAGAAGTTGGATCATCTGATAACGAACTTATTAAAAAACATAAAAAACTAGTTGCTAAAAAGCTAACCCTTCCAAATACATCTTATGATGATGACTCAAGTACCAATTCCAGCAATACTGAAACAATCGATTCAACTAATTCAGCTTATTCATCCGACTCAAATGAAGATATAACAGATACAGATATTTTTACTGTTAGTTATAAAAAGCTTGTTGGAAAATTAAAAGCAGATTTATCGATCAGGACCAAAAAGCTAATAGTCGCGCTAACTGATGAAATCACACAATTAAAATCCCAAGTTGTCAACTTGGAAAGTAAAATCCAACAACAAGCACCAGCCCCAAACCCAGTCCCTAAATGTGTACTCGGTATGTTTTACGACTGGGAATTTCAAACAGAAAAAACTGGAGAAACAAATGAAATTAAAGTATCTGGAATAAAACCAATTGAATCGAAATTATTGGAATGGACACTTGATACCAAGGAAATTTCCATTCCGTATTCTCGGTGTTTGGCAGGAGTTCAAACTGACAAGAAATTTTATGACGAAAAATTTAATTATTGTTATGGTCAATTAACTTATTATTTGATGGAGATGTTTTATAATTTGGAGAAATTTACAGTTCCCACAGATTGGTATTTTACGACAGATAACATTGATAAAGTTAATAATATGGTTTTACTAAATTGTTCAGGTGCATTTGAAAATGTTTCTACACGTCCATTAGAACTACTTTACAAATATTCAAATTGTTCCGATTGGTCTGACCATTTAGCTAATTCAGATTTTAAATATTGCAATTTAATTTTACCAAAACTTAAATCACTGCATTTGATTGGTAATACAACAGGTTGTGTGTTTACTTCTGTTCAACCGCTAATGGAAACAATCAGTATTACCGAATATGATTTTGAATATAAACTAAAACCAGAGGAAACAATTGGTTCTATTTGCATCGAAATAGATAAAGTTGGATTAAAGTTTTTATGTCCATTTTTGCTAGACTCTTCTAATGAACTAGACGTGGTACTACGAACACAGTTTCCCAAATTGAGCACAATCGAATACAATTTCCATATGGTGAAAACAGATGAAACCGAAGAATATTTAGTTCGATTGAGTTCAGCATTAAAAAGATATTATAAGAAACTTGGTCTTGAAGTTAAAATAAATATTTATTAGTTGGGGTTTCCAGTAAATTTGCCAGTTTACAATTAAAGATTGGTAAAAATCATATGAGAACTAGCAGAACTGGTTGGTGGAGTAAAATCATCCGGACCCATTAGCCCAATTAATTTAGCTCCAACAAATAGCCCAGCATATTTTGCATTAGTCATCAGGATGTATTGGAGTTTATATTTGGTCACAT
>JACCDY010343530.1_pt1 | contig 62182 bp, 65 predicted proteins | sample 7446391 | NCBI WGS metagenome assembly JACCDY01 (sample SAMN15323451, study PRJNA562643) | freshwater metagenome | isolation source: river surface water | place: USA:Blue River Watershed | collected 2017-08-18
ATGGGTTCTACCGAGAACTCAGAGATAGGCGTTATTGAGAATACTAAGGGGAATCTTCCCCTTACTTCATTGGCGTATATTGATGGCACTCCTTTGAGTGCTGCTGCAAAATGTATAGGAGCCATTCAAGATAGTGCAAGAGAAACCATTTATTGGTTTGTTCACGATTCAAATTTTTCTGCAGGTGCTACAGGCAAACTTGACTTGATTGTATCATTTAATGTAAGTTCAAATATATTGACATATCACGTTGTCAGCATTGACGATGGGGGTGGTGTCAATACAACCTTAAATTTTAATTCTACTTACCTTATTACAGGTGTTGACATCATTGAGAACTTATTGTTCTTTACCGATGATTACAATGCTCCAAGGGTAATAAATATAACTTCAAACTATCCTAATCCTATTGGGAATATCGACCAAGTTACAGCAGAGTCTCTTCTTGTTATTAAGAAGCCACCTGTTGAGGCACCGGCAGTAGAGCCAAGGATAACTAATGGCCAAGAGAATTTCTTGGATACACGATTCATTTGCTTTGCTTACAGATACAAGTATGCAAACGGAGAATATAGTGCAACCTCTCAATGGTCTGCTCCTGCTTTTATTCCTAAGCCTTTTAGCTTTAGTGTTGAAAGTTACTTGAATGAAGGGATGACCAACCTATGCAACTCTGCAATTATCACGTATAATTCAGGAGGTCCGCTTGTTGTTGGTATTGACCTATTGTTTAAGAAAGCTGATGGGAATGTTATTCGTGTAATTGAAAAACTTGACAAGGCAAACTTAGGTCTTGCGAACAATACCAATTATCAATACACATTTACAAACAGCAAAATCTTTACTGTTCTTTCCGAGTCTGAATTACTTAGATTGTACGACAACGTACCTCGATTTGCTAAGGCTCAGACAATTATGGGTAACAGATTGATGTATGGCAATTACGTAGAAGGTTACGACTTGATTGACCAATTTGGGTCTCCTATTAAATTTGAATATACCACTAACTTGGTTTCATTGCCGATAGGTAATACCAATATTGATGATGGTCTTCAGTCAGGAAACTACTCTATTAATGGAAGCGTAAACGTACCTAACTCAGTTGTTACGTTTGATTTGGCAGGTCAAAGTTTGGTAGCAGGTTCTGCTATTAACTTAGACGTTGTTATTTCTCACGCCCAATGGTCAGGGCAAACCCCGTATCCAACTGAAACAACAGATGATGTAAGGTTAAACTTTGCATTCTTCCTGTCTACGAGTTACAGTTCTGTTTACGCTTTAGCAACAAGTATTGAGTTTCAAAACGCTGTTGGTACAATTGCAAATATTAAGCCGATTTCGGATGCTTGTAATGGAACAACATTTACAGACTCATTTAACTGTGCAGTCCCAAATAACTTAGGCTCACTAATAAAGAATGGTAGTGGTATAAGTGGAGTTGGTCAGCCTGTTGGAATTGTAACAAGTCCTGCAAGCAGTGTGATTGGTCTTCAGTTTCCTGCAATGCGTTATGTAGATAGTTTGACTACTCCTACACAAACAGTGTATGAATACTATAGCGTAACATTAGCAGAGGCTTCATTCCAAGAGATAGCAAATACTCAAAGCCTCCACAGCAATAGAGACTATGAGATTGGTATTGTGTATATGGACGATTTTAACAGGGCTACAACAGCTTTAGTAAGTCCAAACAATACTGAGCATATCCCTTGTGGATTGTCTTCATTTAAGAACTCCATTCAGGTTACAATACCTGTTACTCAATTGCCTCCGGCTTGGGCTACACGATATAAATTTGTGATTAAGCCTGACCAAGAAAATTATGAGACAATTTATTGTAGCATATTCTTCCAAGACCCCGAGACCAACAATGCGTACTTCTTACTTGAAGGTGAGAATGCTCGTAAGGTAGAAGTGGGAGATAGACTTATTGTAAAGGCTGATTCTTCAGGACCAACTGCAAGCTGTGTGTATGCTACAATACTTGAGAAGTCTGCACAGGCTTCAGGATTTATTGAAATCCCAAGTCAATTAGACCCAACTGTATTGATACCTGTTCCTGCAGGAGTATATGCTAAGATTAATCCAAACAGCTTTAACATTGTTCAGGATGAGTTAGCGATTATTGCTCCGGGAAAAGTTACGGTTACATCTCCAAGAGGTGGACCATATCCTAAGTTGTACTATCCGATGAACCGATATGATACAGCTACATCTGCTTGGGTTGATTATGACGTACCTGCAGGTAGTCGTATTGTTATGACCATTAAGCAATGGAGAGGTGGTGTTGGTAATGCGTGTGAAGAAAGAAGAAATACTTTAGAAAAGACTCTTATCTCAGGCAATGCATACGACAATATGTATGATTGGTTTATTGGAGAGAATGTAGAGCAGTTCCTGAATGATGGGTCAAGATATGCAGGCAATGGTCAGTGTATCCCTGACAATGAATTTATCCCGGGCATTACAAATACAGCAGGAGATATTCCTACTGATTTATGTAAGAACTATTATAGATTCTACAGAAACACATCGACTAATCAGCTTCAATTGATGGTAACAGGCACATTGCCTTGTACCGGTATTGGATACCCCAACTCACGTGCGTCTAATGTGGAGGTTAACTTCACGGTGTTCCGCTCAGATAAGACTATCATATTTGAGACTGAACCATCTGATGCTCTGCCTGACGTGTTCTTTGAGAATGACTTGTCACTTCCAATTGTAAACGGTAACCACCAAGGTAATATTCAAAATCAAAATATTGCTACAGGTACTCCTGCGATTATAGACACTAAGTTCTTCAACTGCTTTGCATTTGGGAACGGTGCTGAAAGTTATAAGATTCGTGACTCAATAGTAGGAAACCAATTCAATCTTGGTAATAGGGTAACAAGTGTGTCTGCTCAGGATTATAAAGCGGCAGATAGATTTGCCGACATCACCTATAGTGGTGTATTCAGTGCTGAGTCAAACGTAAACAAGTTGAACGAGTTTAACTTAGGTTTACTTAACTATAAAGTATTGGAGCCATCATTTGGTGAGATATTCATATTAGACGGAAGAGAGACTGATATTCTTGTTTTGCAAGAAGATAAAATCTCTTACGTATTATCGAGCAAGAACCTTATCTCAGATGCCACAGGAGGTGGTGTAATATCTTCAGTGCCTGAGGTATTGGGCACTCAGATTGCACGTACTGAAAAGTATGGAATCAGCTTCAATCCTGAAAGCTATGTGCAGTGGGGATATGATAGATTCTTTACTGACGTAAAGCGTGGTGCTGTAATTCAATTGAAGGGAGACGCTTACTCAAATGAGCAACTTAAAGTTGTTTCTGAATTAGGTATGCGTACTTGGTTCAGAGACGAGTTCAATGTGTCGTATGCTACTCAAAAGTTAGGTGGGTTCGACCCATATATGAATGAGTATGTTTTATCAAATAATGATTTAGATTTACCTGTTAATCCTGAATGTTTGGACTGCGGTATCTCTCAAACATTTACATTATCTACTGTAGGTTCAGAACAAAAGACTACTCAGTTCTGTGTTGATTTAGGTCCAACAGTTGGTATTGCTAATGTGATATACAATGTTGAGTCAATTAGTCTTGGCGGCTCATTTAAAATTGACGTAGAGTATGATGGCACTACGGTATCCACAGGATTTGTGACAACAAGTGGGGTTGTAACTACAAACAAAAACAATGTTTCAGTAGAGACCTCAAACATTACAATAACTTATACCGGAGACATTGTGCTTAGCGTTCTTGCTGATTGCTGTAATGCAGCACAGTTGAGCATTGTTCAGATTGTATTGACGAATGACTATGACTCAGGGGATACCATACATACAGAGTACAGATATGTAGATGGGGCTTATGTGTCTCCTCTTCAATCTGAGTTGACAATATTCTCTTCAGGTACAAGTACTCCTCTTGTTTCAAGATACGGTATTACTACAGGCCCTGTTGGTCCCGGAGCATTCCCTCCTGCAGGAAGCACACTTAGAATGATTGCAAACAAATTTGCGTCTGATACATTCGTGTTCAATCCTGCTACAGATAAGTTTAAGTACTATACTTCTGATACGCTGTATGCGAATAATAGCCCTGCTATTACTACCTTGTTGGGATTAGCAACAACAGCAACACCGAATCAAGGCGGAGGAAGTAATAACTATGCGGAGTTTACCGTTCCAACTCTACAGGATTACCTATATTTGATATGGGATTTTAGAGAATCAATACCAACAACTTTATGCTACTCAAGCACAGACATTTCTGATGCGTGCTGTGGATGTAACATAGCTTAAAATAAAATTAAATGGCAACAAGTGCATCATATTATTTAAACGCTCCTTCTCTCGGCTCAGCTACTACTGTGTTTATGAATGCAGATTTAACTGTAGCTGCTCCTGATGGATTTTATTCAGACGGAACAATAGTTAGAGAACAGGTTGGAAGCGTTTTATTACCTCAGCAAACCTGTCCTTCTTGTGCTACCCCTTGCGGAAGTACAATCAATGCGTCAGGTTCTCAGGGAGTGTACTTGCTTGACTTAGATACAGGAAGCACTGCTCCTGATGTAGGGGCTGTTATAGTTAGATTTAATCCTCAGTCTGTACCTGATGGTATCAGAGCGACACTTGGTTCTACCGTTTACAATAAGCTAACTTCATCTGTAGATGGTCTTCATCAAAGTACAACAGGGGGGAATCTTACATACGTTGGGACTACAGGTTCTGACTGTGGTATATCAGGTTCAACCTATCCTTCTCTTTCTGTATTCCAATACAATGGAACGAGTTTCGTAAATACAGGTACAACTCAAAGTGTTACTGTTGCTCCGGGCGATGTTTCATTAGGAGCATCTGCTCCGGGGAATACGCTTATGGTTATACCAAAACTTACGGCATCTCCTTCTGTTATAAACTTTGAGGTGGTTGGTCCGTGTAGTGGTACAGCGTGGAGTATGTCGGTAGATTGTCCTGTGCTCCTTACAGGATTCAGTTCAAGTGTGTCTGCTCCTTCTTATGAAGCGGTATGTATTCTTCCTGAAGATAGCACTTACTACAATGCATCTTTGTATAATACTCCGGGATTGGTAGGGTTGTACGATTTTGTATTTGTTGATGCCTATGGTTCTGTGCCTTTGACTGCAGGATTTTATAAGGCCACAGGGTCTATTACAGGCTCTAACGATTGGTTTCAGGTAGATGCTAATGGCGTTGTTGTTGCTGTTGGTGTATGCCCTCCTCCGGTGCCTACGTGCCCTGATAGAAGAGTGGTATTCCAAATCTGTAATTCAAACTCAGCAATAGATGACAACTTTGACATCTACTTGAATGACGTTTATATTGGTGCTGTTGACTTAAGCCAAAATGCACAAGTAGGTTCTGTATTTATAGCCGACTTGAATACAGCTATTGAGGTGACTGAGCCTGACTTTGTTTGTCCATTAGCAGGAATGGTGGTATATCATTTCAGCCCGGGTATTCTTCAGTCTTCAAACGTATTGGAGATGAGAAATACTCAGAATAACAATAACGGAAACTTTGGAAGTATAGGTATCAGAAACTATTTATTAGATGGTACAGATTTAATTAGCCCTTGCGTTATTACAAACCTTGAGTATAGCGGTAGTTCAGGTGCAAGTTTCACTTTCAACTTTGATTACACTGAGTGTTGTGCTCCTGTGTGGTACCGATTAATAAACTGTAATGATTCATCAGTTGGATACTCTCAAGAATATTCTGCAGGTGATTTTGAAATAGATGAAAGAGTAACTACTCCGGGACAGACTTGGGTTGTTGCAGAAGAATTGTTGGCACAACCTATTGGCACATTATATCCAATAACAGCTACAGGATTTATGAATTGTCCGGTAGCTGAATCATACAACTGCGTTAGCGGAAACTGTGTAGACCCGGGTGATGGAACAGGAACTTATTCTACATTAGCAGCTTGTGAAGCTGTATGTGGAACGGCTGCTGTAAATGTTACAAGTATTGGAGCCTATATGGAGCCTTGTGTTGGTGGGTCAATAAATGATTTTATGGGGGCTGATGTTTCACTTGACGCTCCTGTTTCTGCAGATACCACAATACAGCTTGAGGTGCTATACACGATACCACCAAATAATTGTAGTGGAGGTCTTAGTTATACATCATTCAGCATACTTATACCTGAAGGACAATCTAATGGTTCAGTAAACGCTTGTACAGGTGGTCAATATTTTGCAACAGGAGCAAACATTTGTGGGTACTGTATATCCTCTTGTGATAACCCTGAGGTAAATATTGGTCCGTTTGGATGCGTATCTTAAAATAAAAAATTATGGCAAATTATACATTGACATTTAGCGATATGGTTGAAGGGTGGGTTTCGTTCTACTCTTATTATCCTGATTGGATGATAGGGATGAATAACTACTTCTATACCTTCAAGGGTGGAGACCTATATCGACATAATGTAAATAACCAAAGGAATACGTTTTATCAACCTTGGTATAACAAGATAGGTAATCCATCAGGAGCATTCACTCCAACAAGAGTGCAGAGTGTATTTAATGCTGCACCTCTTGAGAATAAGTTGTTCAAGACAATTGACTTGGAGGGTGATGCCACTTGGGGAGTAACTCTTCAGACTGACATTCAGGTGTCAGGATTTATTCAGGCGAATTGGTTTGAAAAGAAAGAGGCATCGTTCTTTGCTTTTGTAAGGAACAACTCAATTGGAGAACTTGCATTACGAAGTGTGAATGGTATCGGGAGAAGCAACCAAGTTACAGGTGGGAACATTGTGAAGTTTGCTTTGAATGTTTCTATTGGTAGCATTATAAGCGTTGGAGACTTGCTTTATTTCTCTTTGCCTCCGTATAGTACACCTGTTCTTTGTGGTAAGGTTACTGCTATTACAGTAGATTTACCTAATGGAATTAATCAATTAAGTATTGATACAACTATACCGGGGGCCACTCCTATCCCTATTCAAGATGCGTTCTTCCTGTACATTAAAAACTCAGTGGCTGAGTCACACGGGGTGTTGGGGCACTATTGTACATTCAATATAGAAAACACGTCTACAGAGAAGATTGAATTGTTTGCGGTGCAGTCGGAGGTAATGAAAAGTTTCCCTTAAATTTAATATCTTTGTTAGAGTATGGAATTATATGTACGAGAACTGAACGAAACTGATTACGAGGATATTCTCGTAGGATGGTGGACGCAGTGGGGATGGGAGCCTCCTCAAAAAGATTTCCTTCCCAACGATGGTAAAGGTGGCATCATCGTTTATGACGAAGATGTTCCTGTGTGTGCAGGATATATGTACCTTACTAATTCAAAAGTTGCTTGGGTAGATTGGATAATTTCAAACAAGGAATATACCAAGAAGCCACAAAGAAAAGACGCTATTAAGTTATTAGTGTCAACTCTTACAAGTATATGCAAGCAAACAGGTAGCAAGTATAGCTACGCATTAATTAAAAATGATAACCTGATAAGTACGTATGAAGAACTTGGGTACATAAAGGGTGATTCATACACAGGTGAAATGATAAAAGTTTTATAATATGGCAGCATTTACTACAATCGCAGCAGGGGTTGGTTTAGCAACCACAGCAGCAACAACAGGAATGTCTTTCGCTCAAGCAGGAAAGCAGAGAAAAGCTATGCGTGAAGCTGAGCGAGATGCTGAAGAGGCAATGCAAGCGGCACGTAAAAAACTTGAGGTTAACGTGTACGACAATCTATCTATTCAAAAAGAACCATACGAGTTAGAGCGTGAGGCTTTACTTACTCAAGGTGCTCAGGCTATTCAAGCAGGAGTTGAAAGTGAAAGAGGTGCAGCTGCTACAGCAGGCCGTCTTCAAATGGCTCAACAAGAAGGGCAAGCAGGAATCAGAACCGCAATGGGTCAAGAGTTGCAGGGCCTTGAGAAATTGAGTGCACAGGAAGAAGGAAGGCTTAGAGATATTGGTCTTCAATTAGATTTGGAAGAAGTAGCCGGTGCTCAATTGGCTGCAGCAAATGCTCAGGAACTACAGGCACAAGCAACCCAACAAGGCTTTGAAGGTCTTACAAGTATGGCAGGTCAGCTTGCTGAGTTTGCTCCATTGTATGAGAAGAGTTCTTCTGCTCGACAGTTGGGTAGAATGGAAAGAATGGGTCAAAGGCAAAGCGGATTAAGTGCTGATGCTATGCAGGCTAAAGTAGCAGGTATGGGTAAGGTTACAAGTGGAGGAAAGGAAGTTAATCTTGGCGATGTCTCAGGTATGAGTAGAATGCAATACCAAGATTTTATGAGTAAGTTAGACCCTAACATACTTAGAAATATAAGACAACAACAATTTGGGCTTTACGGGTTTGACCCAACAAAAGGTTCTTCATACAAAAAACTTTTTGGTAAATAAAAATATTAATTGATGGCAACATACTATAAATATGCGGAGCGGAGTGCTGACTCTCAGATAAATTGGGCTGAGATTGGCAAGAATATGACGGATATGCTTCGTAATGAAGTTCAGATTCGTGAAGAAAAAAAAGCTGCCATAGATGCTGCATCAAGACAGTTTGGTGAAGAGTTAGCAAATGCTCCTCAGGGAGAACATAAAGGTCTTAACCAATGGGGATTAGAGTACGGAGACAATGCGTCTCAGTATATGCTAATGCAAGACCGTCTTTTAAAGCAAGGGCTATTAAAGCCAAAGGATTATTTGGTGGGTCGTCAAAACTTAGTTGATGGTACGAAGCAGGCATTCAACCTGATGAAAGAATTTCAGGCTACATACGCTGAGAAAATGGAGCGTTACAAAAAGGGAGAGTCTCAGGACTTGGAACTTTGGCTTAATGCTCAGGCAGAAAAGTTTGGCGACTTTACAAAGTCTCAATTGTATATCAATCCTACTGATGGTACCGTTAACGTAGCGATGAAAGAAAAGCAAATGATTAACGGTAAGGAGGTTTTTGTTATGAATAAAAACCCTAACGAGTTTGCAACAATCAATTCATTAAGAAATCAAATTGCAGGGAAGTACGATAAGTTTGATACCAATGCAGTAACAGATGCTTTTGTTGAATCATTAGGTACAGAAGAAGTTGCATCATTTATTGCAGGCACAACAGGTAGCCAAGGTGTTATTACATCAATTGAAGATATTACAAGCAGAAAGGATTTAAGCGAAGATGGTAAAACTGTATTGTTTAAATTTCTTGATGCGGAGAATCAAATGATTACAGGTGCTCTTGAGAATCCATTCAATAGACTGTCTGTGCTTACCAATACAAAGAAGTTTGCCCCTAATGGCAAGCAGTATTCATTTACTTATGATGAGGCTGATGCTAAAGCTAATCCTGAGAAGGTATTACTTAAGATTGATTCAGCTACCGGTCAGCCAACACCACAGTTCAGCGAAGAGCAGATAAAAGTTTCAAATGAAACAATACGTACTGAGGTTCGTGCGAAGTATGACTACAAGATGAAGAAGGACCAAACTGCACAGCTTCAGGCACAATATGCTCCTGAGTATGTGTATAGAGGAAGAGATGAAGATAAGGTGAAGTTAGATGCGGCAGGTGCTTGGAACCAATTATATACAGGTAGAACTGCGGCTGAGAAGAAAGCTGCAGCAGACATCTTATTGGGTACTCCAATCGCTCAGCAAGCAGGCTTGTTGGGTATTGATATGAAGACTAATGGCAAGATTACTCTTAAGTATGCTGACCCACAAAAGAATAGAACAATTGACTATCTTGATAGTTCAGGCAACCCTGTTACTCTAAGAGACTTTGCAGGACTTGGCGTTGAACTTCACGGTGTTGTTGATAGAGATAAAGCTGTTAAGGCCGGGGGTGGTGGCACAGGATTTGGTAGAGTTGCCGACTTGTCTACAGTTACATCACAAAGAGCAGGAGAAGCTGCACAAGCTGCACCAATTTCTGTACCTTTAGGTTCAATAACAGAGCCATCTCAAAGGGCATCAGTTACTCTTCAAAGTGCATTGCCTGCAGGGTTTGTAGTAACAGATAAAGGAGGATTTACAGGCAATGAAATTGAAGTTAAAGCACCAAACGGAAAGATATATAATTATACTGCTAAGAAATCAGTAACTGCGGCTGCTGAAATTAAAAAAGACCTTGAGGCATTTATTAAAGCTAACCAAGGTGGCGGTGGAGGTCAAGGTGGTAATGTTAGATAAGACAAATAAAAAAAATAAGTATGCCTGATTTAAAACAAGCATTAAGAGACTTTGTAGCCACATCAAATAGTGGTAAGTATTCTGACGAAGCAACATTGCTGTCAAAGTTTCCTGAATTAAGTGGCTATAATATTCAGGTTTTAAGAGACTTTGTAGCTACTTCAAATAGTGGAAAGTATGCTACAGAAGAAGAGTTGTTTGCGAAATTCCCTGAGTTCAATATATCTGCTCAAGCACCTGTTGCAGAAGAGTTAAAAAAAAAAGAAAGTACTACGGCATTACCATCGGCAGGTGGTGGATTGGTGCAACAAGGTTCTAAGAACCGTCCTCCATTATTTAAGCCTGAAGGATTCAACGAGAGAACAGCTGCGGTAGCAGATGCGACATTCGTAAAGAAACCTAAGTTAGACTTCATTGAAAAGAAAGTTGAGAAGTCTGCAGAAGACCAAGCCTTAGAAGTAGAAAAGAAAAAAGCTGCTGACTTATTCGATAAGCAGACTGCAAAACCACGAGTAGACCAAAGTGCTTACTTGAAGGAGAGGCTTTCCAATATCAATAAGAATCTTATTAACAGGGAGGAAGAATATGTTGTCCCTGAAATGCAGTATCAATTCGGAGACTTAGGATTTAAGTTTGAAGAGACAGGTGCGACCGGTGACTTTATGAAAGTGGTTGCTCCTAATGGCAAGACTATTGAAGTCTCTTTGGACAACTTCCTTGATTCATCCTCACAGTCTGAAGCAAATAAGCTACAAAGTTTTATCAAAGACAATACTCCTCAGAAGGGATTGTTCGTGCTTGAAAAAACAATGAGAGAGCAGGACAAAAAGTTCAACTCTCAAAAACAGGTTGATGATGAGATTAAGAAGGTAAATGATGAGGCTACTTTGTTAAGCCAAAAACAAAAAACATTTTTAGAAAAGAAAGCCCTTTACGAAGCTGAGATTGCTGAGTTAGAAAAGACTCCTGCAAATAGAAGAGGCACTCCCGAGTTTAATGCTAAACTTGATGAGATGGAGAAAAAGAGAGCAGCGTTAACTCAGGAGGTTCAAACAATTCTTGGCGAAGAAGAGACCATTAAGAACAGAGGTAAAGCATTAGATGCTGCTGTTGGAAAGTATAGCGTAGCCAAGTCAAAGCAAGGTACGTGGGGTGGAGGTATATGGGATTCATTCCTTGGTGGTATTGGTAAGATGGCATCTGCCGCTGCAAGTGCTACCATTGATATAATGACTGAGGTTGCTCCGGCAGGATTTGGTATGAGCCCTCAGGATTTAAAGAAAGTAACTACAGAAAAAGCCTCTAAAATTGGAGTTGCTCCTCCTAAAGCAAATCAAAGTATTGAAGATTGGAAGAAGGCACTGACTCCTCAGCAATTGGATGATTGGGAGGATGAGATGGACGATTACATAAAGAAGGAATTAAAGAAAGAAGTTCTTCCTTCTACACGTGTCGGTCTGAAGACAGTAGCCGGGGACCCGGATACTACGCTTGAGTGGGAGAACTTAAAGAAGCAAGGATTTTGGGGCGGTGCTATCTTGGGATTGTCAGAGTCTTTGCCTGCAATGATAGGTGGCTCAGGCCCGGCAGGATGGGCTCAGAGAACTGCACAGATGTACGGTCAGGTATCTGATGGATTAGCTGAAGAAATGGAGAAAGACCCTGACTTTGCTAACATATCAGAGAATGAAAAGTTAGCCATCACTTTACCAATTGGTATTACCTCTGCTGTATTAGAGGCTTATGGATTAAGAAATGTTATTGCAAGCAAGGGTATTATTAATAGCATTACAATGTCTGCTTTAGGTAAAGCAGGTAGAGGTGTTGGTGCAAAAAGTTTTAGAGAGTTAGTAGAGAATGAAGTAGAAAGTAGAATACTTAAAGGTGCCCTTGTTTTAGGAGCAGCAGGACTTGCTGAAGGAGAAACAGGTGCATTACAAGAAGTATCTGAAACTACATTCAAAGCCATATACAATGAGATAAAGGATAAGGATATGTTCCAAACTCCTGAGTCAGCATTGGACTTTGTTGAGAACGTAGCTGTAGCAGGTGCCCAAGAAGCCATCGGTGGTTTCGTATTAGGTGTGCCTACAGCTGTGGGTGCAGCGTATAGCCAAAAAGGATTCCTTAAAATGGACGATAATGTCTTCAGGACATTTGAACTTATGGCTAATGACGAGAGCCTTCAGAGTGCTTACATAGCTAAGCTAAAAGAAAAGATAACCAATGGTGAGATAACTGCTGAAGAAGGTAAGAACAAATTAAATGACTACCGTAATTCAGTTGGTTTATTCAGACAGCTTCCTGATGGGTTAACTACTCAGCAGAAGAAGGAGGCAATGAATCTATTGAAGGAGAAGAGAGATTTAGAGCAGTATGTAAATGGGAAAGATGCCGCATTGGTTACTCGTCAGAAGAATAGAATCAACGCCATCAACGAAGAACTTGTAAAAATATCTGAGCAAGATGGTGGTCAGGTTCAGGCAGAGACAACTCCTGAGACTGCAAAGAGAAGAGAAAGAATCGTAGAACTACTCAAGACAATTGAGGATGATAATGCTGCCATTGAATATGGTACATCAAACCAATTGCCATTGGAGGAAAGAAATAAAGTAATTCAAGAATTAGAAACCCTTAAAGCAGAAGAAGATGCCGTTCAAAAGCAAGCAACAAGTCAAGTACCTGTTCAGTCAGAAACCGGAGTTGGCGAAGAAGTGGCGGAAGGAAAATCCCAAGCAGAACCTAAAGTCGCTACCCAAGAAGGTGTCCAAGAAGAAGTAGTGTCTTCAAAGACACGAGTTAACATTGCTCCATTCTTTGACACTAAAGTTGAAACAGTCGAGCAGGCTGAACAATTGAGACAGTCTCCTGAGTATCAAACATACAAGCAGACTTTGGTAAGTCTTGCCGATAAACTTGGTATCCCGGGTATTGTTATCAATGACATCATTGGAGGATACAAGAATGATTCAGGTGAGGAGATTGTAGAGATTTCAAATCAAATCACATTTGATGACGCTACCTTAGACCAAGCTGAAGAGTTTGCTGCGATGATAGCTGCACTTACTCCTGAGGTTCAGGAGGCTTCTATTGCCGCACAATATGTTAACGAAGGTGACGCTACACACAATGCCAACGAGTACCGATTTAAAGTTGGAGATATAAATACAGCTATCAAAGCATTGAAAGGTGCAGGGATTACTGACTTTAGCATTAACGAAGCAGACAACACTGTAACATTTACTGATGTTTTTGACTTCTCAGATGCTCAACTTCAAGATAAAATTGGTAAGTTTGCAGAGTTATTAGACGAAAATAATATAAGTTATGAACAACAGCAATTCCGACCAACCGAATCAAGGTATGTCGACAAGGGAAAAAGGAAAGAAATTATTAGAAGAGTTAAGAGCGATGGGGCCCGACTTGAGTCTCGTGGGCAAGACTTCCGTGAGACCATTGAGCAGGCAGTCCAAAGAGACGCAGCCTTCCAAGGAACAACCCCTGAAGAATACTCAGGAGCAAAACCAAAAGGCCCTGCCGCAGGAAACAGACTCTTCAATGAGCCCCTCAAGGCAGTTGCGGAAATTGCGGATAGATATTATCAAAGAGCGTTCGGAACTAAGAGACCTGATTTCAAAGGAACAAGGAAACTCGACAAAGCAAGAGCCAAAAGAATAAGCGATGCGTTTGAGGCAATGAAGCATTCGCCAAACAACCCTAAGGTTCGTGAGGCGTACAATGCTTTGGCTAAAGAAACCATTGAACAATACAAAGCATTTTTAGATGCAGGCTATGTTGTTGAGATAAACAACGAAGAGCCTTACGCTAATTCTCAAGAGATGATTGATGACTTGAGAAACAATAAGCGTATCAAAATCTTCTCTACAGAATCAGGATTTGGTGATACTCCAATCACAGCTAAGCAGAGAAAAGAAAATCCATTACTTGCTAAGACTTCATTCACTGACGTTAACGGGCAGCCTATGCTCGTTAATGATTTATTCCGTGCAGTTCACGACTTCTTTGGACACGCTGAGTTAGGTAACTCATTTGGTCCATTAGGAGAAGAGAACGCTTGGAACGTACACGCACGTATGTACTCTCCATTAGCGAGAAGAGCAATGACTACTGAGACACGTGGTCAGAACTCATACGTAAACTTCTCAGGTGTAAACGAAGAGGCTGACAAGGTAAGAGAGATGTCAAGAAAGCTACGTGAAGAAGGGAAGTTTGAAGAGGCGTTGAAACTTACAGAGGAGATTTACGAGAAGACTTCTTTTGCTGACCAAAAGGTTGGCTTACTCCCTGAAGAGTTCTCTCAGATAGATGAAGAGGTTACAGCTGAGCCGGTAGTAGAAGAGCAGGTAGTAGATGAGCCGGTGGTAGAAGAAGAGGTAGCAGAAGAGTTTGTTCCTATATCATACGGAGACATTACCGGGGCTACATTCACTAAGGATAACGCTATTGATTACGAGGAAGATTACAGAGAGGATACCAAGGGCAGGGAGTACGCATACATATCATCAATAACTATTGAGGTTATGGATGGCAACGGAGAAACCGTTGGTACAATCACCAAGCTATCTGATGGTGAGGGATTACTTTCATTTACTGCGGAAGACTTAAACGGTCGTCCTGTCTTAAGAGGTAAAGAGTTCCCTACTCTCAGAGATGCTAAAATTGCCCTTGCAGATGCCACAAATAAGATTCGTAAGAAGGAGTTTGATAAGGAGCAGGCTGCGAAGACAAAAGAAAAAGAGAAGGCCAAAGCTAAAGCTGATAAGGCTAAGGCACGTGAAGCTGCTAAGAAAAAAGCTAAAGAGCCTCAGGTAGAAGAAGAGGTTGTCGAAGAGGTGCAAGGCAAGTTAGATGAACTACTTGAGTTAGACCCTAAGCAAAGAGGCACCGGCCAAAAGATTCTCGATGGTCTTGATGGAATAATTAAAGACATTGAGAAGTTTGAGAGAACTACCCTTGGTGTAAACATTGCATTGCCTGTAATGAAGACTATCCTTAAGGGGATACGAGCATTGGTACAGGCAGGTATGACTTTGAATGATGCCATTAAGAAATCCGCTAAGGACAACAACGTAAGCGTAAAGCAAGTTGTGAATGGTATCAATGCCATCAGTCAGATTCTTCCAATACAAGCAGATTATGATGCATTGATGGCTAAAGCAGATGCATTAATTGCTCGTCAGAAGTCAAGAGGTATTGCTGATAAGAAGATTGTATCCAACTTGGATACAATGATTCGTAACTCAGACGTGTACAAGAATGCAACCGATGCACAGCGTAAGATTATGGAGCGTGAAGCACGTGGCAAGATGGGTGTCGGAGCAAGAAAGGCTGCATCAATTGGTCGTGTGATAGGTGCACTTAAGGATATTACAAACGTATCAAGAAAAGAGAAGCTACAGATTATTGCAAGGATACGTGAACTATCAAGAGATGTGGCTAAGGATTTGGCACAGGACATTAGAGACTTGGCCAAGGAAGGAAAGATTTCTCCCGTTCAGGCAGCTAATATCATTGCTAAGTTTGGCAATGTGAATATGCTAAACGAGATGTCTGTATCTAACTTCGTAGATTATATGGCGAAAGTTTTTGCTGATGCTGATTACGATAATAAGATTAGTGTAGCGAGAAGCAAGATTTCAAAAGCACGAAAGAACATAGCTACCAAGATTGGTATCGCTGATGGTCTAATGCTGCCATTACAGAAGCTATTTGCCATCAACCCTACACTTATCCCTGACGCTTACCTTGAGCGTTATATGGAACTCTTAAAGATGTTCTCAGCCAATGAAGCTGTACTTACTCTTGAAGAAAAGTCTGTTGTTAAGAGTGACACTGATGCAATATTAAGGGCTCTTGATGAGGAGCAGTCTAAGGCTGATGAGTTAGCTGATGTATTTAGCAAGTCTGATAACCAAGTATTCAATGACGAGGGCGAGTTAGACTATGCTGCATCATTAAAGAAAATGCTTAAGGAGGAAGAAATTTCAGAGGAGCAAGCCGAGATTATGCGTAAGTATAAGCAGGACATTATCCCTCAGGTTGAGCCTACTCCATTAACAGACGAGGAGAATGAAGCCAAGAAGAAAGAGTATATCAAAGACCTTAAGAAAGGTAAAGTTAATCCTGAAGGTCTTCCATCGAAAGAAGAAAGAAACTTAGCAAGAAGACTTTCTGATTTGATTGGAAAGACTTCCGTAGAGAATTTGACTAAGCTAAGCCTTACCGACCTTAAGAATCTATTGAAGGTTACTGATAACATAAACAATGGTTATCTTCCGCACTATGCTCAGATTATGGTAGAGAAGATAAATAGTATTCCGAAGGGCAAAACTATTGCAGAGTCTGTACAAAAGGCTAAGCCTTTATCTTTCTCAACCCTATACTCAAAGCTGAAGGCTGCTGTTATCCGCAGTCAGAGAACAGGTATTGCTGAGTTGGTGAGAAGAAACCCATTGTACTATATCGACCAAGTGTTTGGAGACTTCAAAACAAAAGCAATATTCGAGGCACTGTTTGAGCAATCCGCTGAAGCTGAGGCGAACTTCAAGGCAGAACTTAAAAAAGTTCAAAGCATATTGGAGAACGCAGAAGCTAAGGTTGCTAAGTCATTTGGCTTGAACCCTGATGAGACTTTGATGTCTAAGTTCAAGATGATGACCTATATGATTCAGCTTGAGTATGAATCAAACAAGGGAAGCGAACAGGTTAACCCTGCTGCAGATTATTTGAAAGCAACCATCAAACATATTGACGAAGGCAAATCAAGATTTGGTGAACGTGATGCCACTATGTTGCAGGATGTACTTGACAAGTATTCCAAGGATGGACAGATTGATATTGATAAGTTATACAATTCATTCAACCAAGCAGAGAAGGATGCGATTAGCGATATTAGAAAGGTAAATGAATCTTTGAAAGATAAGGCTCAGTACACCGCTGCAATTATCCGTGGTGATGCTATTGACCCATTGAATAACTACGTACACTTGAATGTTCTTCACGATACGGAGCCACTCGATGTGAGTGCTGCTACTGATTTCTTGAACCAAGCAAACAATACGAGAAGACCATCAACAAAAGCAAAGTCTTTGATAGCAAGAACCAAAGGTGCTAAGCCTTTGAACTTTGATGTGTTTGCTTCTGCTCAGCGTGGTGCTAAGTTTGTTCTATTGGATTACAATCTAACTGAACCTATTCGTACTGCACGTAGAACTTTGAATCAAGCCACTGCAGATTTGGAAGCAAAGGGTAGATTACCTAAGCTACAAAGAGATGTGAAGAATGCTATTGACGGTGCATTTGAAGAAGCAGTTACTAACTTGTTGACCAACTCAATCCTTCAGAACTCTCTTGCAGATGAGGCAATTGACTTTATCAGCAAGCAAGGTTACCGTGCGGTACTTGCAGGAACAGGAAGGTTTGCAGCTGAATTAACTTCAAACATTTCATTTGCGATATTGGCAGACCCTCAGTCTTTCAACGCAGGTAGAAAGTATATGGGAGTGATTATGTCTACTGATGCACCATTAATTATGGAGAACGTGGGCAGTAAACAAACGAATAGAATCTTCCCATCAGATACTTTATCAGGAAAGTTTGTAGATTCTTCTATCCTTAGCCAAGCAAGTGGCATCCAAGGCACAAGTTCAAAGAACCCTGTGCACAATAAGATGCTACAGATTTGGAACAACACCGGTAAGAAATATCAGAATGTTGTTGAGTTAACGGCCGACACATTGATTTCTACTCCGGATAAACTTGTGATGAGGCCGATGTGGTTTGGCTCATTTGCCAATGAGTTCAAAAAGATTGCAGGCAAAGAAGTAGACTTTCAAAAAATAGCAGAGAATGACGAGGCTTATATGGCTGCCAACAAAGATGCTATTCAGCAGGCTAAGAAAATCGCAGACCAAAGGTCGGTGATGACAGGTGCTACTGATAACGCATTTATGGGAATCCTAAAAGGAACCGTTAAGCCTAATCAATCCTTTTCAACAAGAGCGTTCAATAACTTCAACAATTATATGACTCGCTTCTTGATATTTGAATACGTTACTGCACGTACCGCTATCTATGCAATGGTTGGTAACGGAACAATAACTAAGCGTCAAGGAGCAGCTATGCTTGCTGCCGTGGCTACACGTATGACTGTGTACACACTGATGTCTCAGATGTTGGCTAATGGTATTATGGGTCTATTTGGAATAGGTGATGATGAAGAGGAAGATGAAAAATCATTGATGCAAAAAATCGGTCAATCTCTTACAAGCACATTCACTTCATTATTGATTGGCCGTGATTTTGGTAATGCCACCAAGTTGGTGATTAACTATGGACTTGAGGATATAAACGAGAAGTATCTTGACTTCTTAAGAGAAGGAGAGTACGACCCATACAAAGATGGAATCGCTTTCTCTTTAATACCTCGAGAACAAAGAAGAGATGATGACCTTGGCAAGTTGCTAATCAATATGGGCGGTGCATTTACCCCTATGTTGAACACTGCTTCTTTGATTTACAAAAACAGAAATAGAATCATAACAGGAGAGTCAGACAAGAAAGAACTTGATGCGATTGAAAGAGAAGACCGTACTGTTGGAGAGCGTATCCCATTAGAATTGTTGGGGAACTTTGGTCTTATCCCTCTTTACAAAGATGTAAGGAAGATGGTAAACAAATCAATCTACGCAAGCATCAAAGAAGCAGAGCAAGTAGCCAAGCGAAATAAGCAAAGAGAAACTGATTTGCTTGGAGGATACGAGAATAAGACTGACCTGAAACGCTACGACCCTGCATTATATGAGAAGAACTTTGGCGAAGGCTCAGAGTGGTACGAGTCAACTAAGGAAGAGCGTGAAGCCAAGGAGAAGGAAGCCAAGGAAGAACAAGCCATAAAAGACAGGATGTATAACTATACTCCTGAAGGTGAGGGAGGATTTGGCTCCAAGAAATTTGGAGGTACAAAAAAGGAAAGTGGAAAATCTAAAGGTGGTTTTGGGTCAAGTAAGTTTGGTGGGAACTAAACGTACCTGACGTACTTCAACTCCTTCTGCTTATCGTAGTAGACCATTAGTTCCGAATCATTAACAGCACCATTACGGGGAGGGCGACCTCCCCATTTAACTTCTCCTATTAGTTTATCTGCCTTACCGTAGATGATTCCATCCTCACACGCCCATATAACTACAGGCGTTAGTCTTTTATCTATTAACTTCACCAACTTGCGTGCAGCTATTGGCAGCGGATACGATGTCTTCATTGTGCGTATCCTACCTTTCACTTCAGCGTATGCGATTAGGTTCTTGTCCTTGTCGAATATTTTGTAGTCGATGTCGTTTGGGTCAAGTTTTTTATATGACCCACCAAAAATGCTGACAAATAATTCAATTGCTTTTTTCTCCCTAAGCAAGTCAGTCTCTGTTTCAAAAGTCGTCATCCTCTAATGATTTTAAAATTAGCCTCAGGTCTATGATGAGGTCTCGAATATCTTTTTCTGCAGGCGTAAAGTCCCTATCCACAAGGTTCTCGTAGATGTTTGCTAACAGCAAGTGGTGCTGATTTATTCTAAAAGAGATACGCTCCGCCCGGGCGTTCTCCTTCTTCGGGCAATTCTCCATAATCTATTAGTCCATTAAACATTAAATTTATTTTTCTATACACAAAGTATTCCTTTCCTTTTGGTGTTCGATAATCAATCAAGTCTATTATCTGACTGATTCTTTTATACTTGTCCACTTTCTCTTTAAGTTTTTCTCTATCCAAAAGTAGTTCATCAATTCTAACTTTTAGACCTACAATCGTCTTATTTTCTTCATTTGTTGTTTCACTTATACTATTTGTAAATAGTTCCTTACAAATCAAATACTTCTCAGCCATACCTGCGGTGTACTTAATCATATCGTCCACGTCATACATATAGTGTACGATAGTCGAGTGGTCTTTCTTTAGGTACCTTCCAATCTCTGACCGTGTGTACCCACGTTCGCTAAGTATCTTTGAGAAAATCTTACGGGCATTTACTGCGTCTCTTTTGTTTGTCTTCTTTATAATTTCAACATTGAACGTATCTGTGACTATTGTCTTAAGCACATCCATCTCATAGTTATTATTCATATCACTTGCTTTTATCACCTTTATAAACTTCAACTTTAATTCCGTGTGCTTCCAATTCCTTGAGCCTAAACTCCTGTAGTTTGGACAGCTTTCCATCGGGTTTCTTTACTTCAATAAACAAAACGTCAGAGTCTTTTGGTATGGCTATTAGGTCAGGTATTCCATTCTTGTTGGTGTTAATCAACTTGATTACATAGAAGCCCTGAGCCTCCAACTCTTTTATTTTTTTAGCCTGTATCTGTTGCTCTCTCACTTTCTATCTAATGAAATGTTTTTACAAAATCGTATCTCTTTATTATTCAGAGTCCATATCTCCCCGTCATCCATCGCACAGGTAAACAGCAGGTCGTGCTCTTGGCTATAGTCGATAACCAAGAACGCATAACCTTCCATCCCGTCTGATACTCTTTTGATTGGTATCATTGGGTCTAACTGCAGTATCATACCTCCAAGGTTTTAGTCTCTCTCAGTAGTTCTTTGATTGACATATTAACTTGAGTACACTCTTTAATAAACTCAATCAGCTTTTCCAAATCTTCTTCCCTGAATGCAAACCTGTTTGCTAAAAAGAAACTGTACGGCCTACAGGTTTCGTCTAAGTCAATCTCATCAATCTGAAGGGCTAATGTTTTCTGTGGGAGAACTACGGTTGCAAAAATTATTGAGTACTCCTTCCCCTCCTTAATCCATTTGTGCGGAGGCACTTTGCTTGGACGATTCTTATCGTTAATACAAATACACTTTATCATAAGTAGAAATCTTTTTTAAAATGGTTAATGGTATAGTCTTTCTTTTTAGTTACTGCTTTATAAATTTCGTGTTCAATTCCTCCTTTGGCAAATACCCAATACACTTTATTCTCAAGCCTGTCCTTGGTGGTCATCCTATCTTTGCTCTGCCAATAACTCGTGGCACTGAAGTCAATGTTGTAGTAGACTAAGAACTCCGCATCACGCAGCGATATGCCTTCTCTCCCTGATACAATCTGCAATGCTATGCTTTTGTCAGTGTCTTCAAAGACACTCAGTTCTGTAGTCAGGCTATCACCGAACACATCCTTTAACGCAGCCAACTCTTCCTTGAACTTGTAGAAGATTCCAATCTTGGAGGTACAGAAGTTATCGTATATGAACTGTGCTTTGGTTTTATCAAGCACCATACTGTTGCCACTCTCGAACTTAATCGTACCACTGCACAACTGATGAACCTTCATCATTAACTTGACAGGTGTATCTGCAAGTATGGTCTCTTCCTTACCTTCGATAACCAAGTCTCTCTTGAGTCTCTTAATCATCTCGTAAGTCCTGTCACTCATCTGAACCTCGAGCACCTCTTCCGTGGTCTCTGCTTTGAATCCTGCCTCCTGCTGCGTGTAGTTAATGGTGTATGGCTCCATCGCTTTGAGTATGGTATCCAATCCATTGCTGTAGTCCTTGATGAATAGGCCGTTGATTTTCTTTTGGGTTACGTTCACATACTTATCGCAGAATCTGTAGAAGTTTTTGAACTCACTGAATGGGTTATTCGGTATTGCATATACCTGATGGTACATCTGTGAGTACGACTCAGGTGTTGGTGTACCTGATAACAATATCACCTTCGGTCTGTACTTTTGAATCACACTCGCTACCAACTCTGCCCTTCCACTTGGCTTTGGGAATGCCCCCATACTGTGAGCCTCATCGCAGATAATCAAATCCCACTGCTCATTATCCATCACCAAGTGGAGGCTCTCATAGTTAATCACAGTCAAGAAGTAAGCAGGACTCAATAGCTTATAGTCTGCTTCAATCGTGCTGATTGCTTTCTTCTTTGTAATAAACAATACCTTCCAAGACTTAATCAACTCTGCTATGCCAAGACTTGTCAATGTCTTACCTGTCCTTACCTCCATAGCAAGATACAGGAACCCGTTCTTTTCAAGTATCTGTGAGCCTTTCTTAATTATGTCTGCTTGATAATCCCTAAACTGAACTGACCCCTGCACTAAGACCTCTTTTACTTCTTTACTTTCCATCTCGTATAGGTTTTTATAGTACTCGCAACTCCTGATTATCCTATCAACAGTCTCCTTATCTGTTCTATGCTTTGGCACTTTTAAGATTTCTATGTTCCTTCCTCGCCCAACCTTTACATCTTTGGTTGCGGTTACTACTGACTTTAGAATCTCACACTGCCTCCACATCATCTCGTTACTGTAGCAGGGGATACGTGGTACTATGTCTATCATTTTTTAAGTTTCTTTTTACAATTACCGCAGGTCATATTCCTGCTATACTCTACAATCTCAGGGAGTGTGCACTCGCATAGTTCTTCTTTTAGTTTCCCATCAGGCGTGTACTTTTCCTCCATAATCAGAGCCAACTCAAAACACTTTTCAAACATCTCAAATGCAGAGAAGTATTCAATCATCATCTCGAGCAACTCGAATGGTGGTTCATCGTCAGGCAGGTGAGCAAACAAACTAACTGCTGAAGTCATTATCTCCTCAGGATTATTACGTCCTGTTATTACGTTGAATGAATTAATCATTCCTATGTGAATCATTTGTTCCTGTGTCATATCTTTTTTTTTAAAATGGTGGTTCATCATTCGATGCTTTCTTACTCTTGATAATTATCCATCTGCCTTGTTGGTCTCTGTCTTCCTCAGGCATTGTTCCCTCTTTGTAAATTGCGTAAGCAACAAGCCATTTGTAAAACTTGGTTCTGCTTATGCTCATCCTACCTCGAGGCCCGTAGTCAGGATACTCATCAATGAAGTTCGAGTACAACTCGTTCTTGTAAAGCCTCCTGTCAGTTTGCAATGGCAGGTCTCTGTCTGTGCTGTCCACCAATCCACACCACTCGATAAACTCGTGGCAAGTTTCTGCAGACAACTGACGAATCTTTAAGTTAACGAACTTAGATTTCACAAGTCCTGTCTTAAGGTAGTTAGTCAGACAACCAATCATATAGTTATCGAACTCACACCAATCGTCATCGTTCCAATCACCGAACATCAACTTACCAAACTCATCCAATGGAGTGAACTCCTTCGTGTAGTACTGATGCAACTCCAACTCCCACTTACGTCTTGCGAATGAATTACCTGCACCCTTGATGGCATAGTTTGTAGTTATCGCAATCTTAGGTGACTTGCTAAATGGAATCTTGATAGCGTCCTTATTTTTCTTCTCGAGTGTCAAACCCTCAGTCACCACTGAGAACAATCTCTCGAAGTCAAAATGCTTTCTCACATCATCGAAGCATAGTATCTGTGTGTCTGCTGATACCAACTGATAAGCGAAACTACGCTCGAAAGCAAAGGACTTACCATCAATAACCACAAGTTTCTTCATCTTACTCAGGGCACTCATCAACAAGCCCTTTCCTGTTCCACCCTCCGGGTTGTCGCTGATTACCTCATCGTTCAGGATTACTGCAGGGCAGAAGCTGAGATTCTTATATCCGTGAAGTAAGAATCCAATCGTACTTTCCATCGACTTGATGCGGCCCTCATCTCCACCGTTGATATTGCTTACAAACTTTTTGAAGTCACACTTTCCTGTCACTCCACATAAAGCAAAGTTTCTGTCAATCACGTGGTCTTTCCAAACGTACCCACCCAAATCCAAATAGTCAAGCGTAGTCACTCCATCCTTTGTAATTTTGATAGCACAGTTCTTGTAGTACAAGTATGAAGATTCTTTCGTGTCTGCAATAAAGTAAATCTCAATTGTTGACAGGAGCGATAAGAACTCTTCCTTGAAGAAGCGTGTGTTGTCAGCGAAGTAATTGTACACTCCTACATCATCCAACTCCAACAAGTGCGTAAGCACGAAGTCTTTGATTTCTTTCTCGCTCGTGTGGTCAATCAAGTTATTGGTCACCTTCACGAATATGTAATTCTTTCCACCCTCAGGGCAGTACTTGTAGAATCCATTGTCCTCAAGGAACTGCTTGAATTGAATGTGGATTATCTTGATAACTCCCTTATCGTTTCTGTCCCAAAAAGTTTGCTTGGCATTTTCCTCCTCAACCTTAGTGAGTACTGATTCGATGGTCTCGCTATCCAAGTTGGAGTCTTGCAATTGGATGCGTATTTCTTTTTTTGATACGCCTCGTCTTAGTTTTGCTTTGATTGAATTGATACGCTCCTCATCCTCGTAGTACTTGGTGCCGAAGTTAGCCGTGTGTCTGTAGGCTGAATCAATCGTGGTTGCAATCTCCCTGATAGGGAAGTCGTCTGTAGCGAATTGATTAAGCACGTAGGATGCAAGGCTCTTGTTGATACCGAAGTCATTGAACGCCATCGCAAGAACGTATGCGTTCTGATTACGCTGACCCTCGTTCATCGGATACTTTTTCTCCCACCACTTTACAAGTATCTCTACAATCTTATTCTCATCTGTGATAGGGATGGTAGCCTTGTCTCTCGTTCTGCTTACCTCAGTGTACTCGGGCTCCTCGATTACATCCCAAATGCTACTGTTCTCATTAACGAATAATAAGGGGTCGTAGGACTCGTAACACACTCGGCTAAGGTTCTTGCTCGTCTTATCGAAATAAGGGCTGTTAAAGTACTTTTCTAAGCTATTAAAGTACATCGTATGGTTGTCTGCATCTGCAGGTATTTTAACCAATACTTTCAGGCCATTGCCTGAAGGAGAAATGAATACTGAGAATACATATTTGTTCTTGCTCAGGTTCTCCTTGTCTTGAAGTAATTCTTTCTGCTTGGTATATCCATCGAAGTCCAAACATATCAAACCTGAATGCTCAAGGAGTGATGCATCTGTTCTCTTATTGAATGTACCGCTGAAGCAAATCGCAGGCAACTGCTTCTTTAATTCCTGTCTCTCAGGCTTACGCTTCTCTAAGCGTATCTTCTTTACCAAATCCTTTGTGGCACCTGCTCCATCCTTAATCCTATCGAGGATTACGTGCACGTCACGGAAGAACGGAGTGTCGGTATCTTTAATGCTTTGGAATATTGTTACGGTATGTGCCATACTATGTCGTTTTAATGTCGATTCTATGTCGTTTTTAGATAGGTAACTATCTGATTATTAGAACTAATGTCGATAATGTCAATTTTATTCTTAAAATATAATTTAAAAAAAAGAAGAAGAATAGAAATACACATATAGAAATATAGGAGAAGTGTCTTGACATTTTCGTCACCCATTGGAGGTAAAAAAAGGGGAAGTTAAAACTTCCCCGATTCCTATTCCTAAATGGGTTAGATTAGAACGGAAGGTCTCCATCCTCCTCAGGCTCAGGCTCAACTGCTTTTGGCTCAGCCTTTGGCTTTGCCTCTGCCTGTGGCTTGCCGCCACCTTGAGTCGGCTCATAGGTATCCAACTCAACATAGTGATTGCCGCTGCGTGCGGTCTTGATGTTGAGGTTTACCCATCCATTTTTCTCGTGCTCTCTGATGAATGCTACCGCATCGTCAGCTTTTAATGATAGTCTTCCAACCACGAAGTCGGGAGCCTTTTCGTTTCTCTTGAAGGAGAAACCGTCTGCAAAGATTTTGTCGTCTTGTGCCATTGTGAATTGATTTTAAATATTGCCTCAGTCTGTTTGAACCAACCACCCACCTCTGAGGCTAAGCGGATGATTGGTTTATCTTTGTGTCTTTGAAGACACTACAGAAGATACTCGTCAATGTAATAGTTCTCGATGCTATCTGATGGATTACTGCCGAAGTATTTGTGGTACACCTCGATTGCTCTTCCAACCTTAGCCTCGCCTGACTTTACGAAGTCTTCCGTAGGACGGAAGATTCCAAGCACCCCTGTTCCTTTGTCGATTACATAAAACACCAATGGCTTACCAAACAACTCCTGATAAATGTAACACTGAGAGTCGTAGTTATAAGACTTAGCCGACCACTTGAACTTATGAATGTCACTCGTAGTCTTCAGGTCAATCACCGCATTGTCTGTAACAATGTCGGCCTTCCCTTTCCACATCATTCCCTGAATCAATCCAATTGCAGGAGTCTCATATTGATTCCCCTCTTTGTAAATCTCATCGTAGAAAGCAATGTTCCCATTAATGATATTGACAAGCCCTTGGATTTCCTCCTGCTCTTTCTTGAGCATACAGAAAGGTAAGTTATTGGCCTCGCAGAATGCTTTGTACTCCTTTGTTGTACGTGTACTCACGTCCACGAAAGGAACCACCTTTGCCTTCTCAGGCTCAAGGATTAACTGATGGAAGTAACGGCCATCCATAAAGGCCTTGTTGTCTTCTCTTGGTTTACCGAAGTCCTGAGGATTTGTTAGCAACGTACCAATGTCTGAATTGGAAAGGTAGCCTTTCCCAATCCCATTGTAGTACTCATTGTCGTCTCGAAGTTTTGAAATGATATTGTCCATTACTGTGCGTTTATTAGGTTAGCGATTTCTTTCTTTAATGCAGGGCTGATTTTGTACTTGCGAGTAAGCTGTGCTCCAATCTTCTCAACTCCCATAGCCTTGTTGGTAGTCACATACTTGACAACTGCATTCCAATTCTCAGTGTCTTTCTTCAACTCAATCAAGCCATCTCCAACTGCAGGTGCAGATTTTTTTGGAGCCTCAGCTTTGGTAGCAGACTCACCCTCAGGTAAATCCTCTCCTGCATAAATGTAAATCCCCAACCCAAACATCGCCAAGTTCTTCACCAAGCAACGCATAAGTGTTTTGTTAATGTCGAAGGTAGTGGCCGCCTCAACGGTCTTATCACCGAAGCGAGTACTGTACGTGTAAGATTCCTTCTTCATTGATTTGTTCTTGCCGTCCATCACAGGCAACCACATCTCAAGGGTCTCACCCTCTATGGTCACTGTGGTATGGCACATAAATCCAAGAGCCTCATCATACTCTGTCTCCAAGATTTTGTAGGTAGCGTCAGGACACGCCTTCTTTGTTTCTGACCAAGCCCACGCCCAAGATAGGTACGTCAGGTTGTCTTTCTTTTCAACGTGCTCATTGACGTTGATAGCCGATAGTCTTTCAAAGACTGATTGCTTTTTTTCCATTTGATTTGATTTGATTAGATTGATAAAATTGATTGATTAAATAAATACTGCACGCTCCACATCTTTGACAACTGACACGTAGTCTTTGTCATCTGCAATCTTTTGCTCGACCGCAGCGATACCGTGGATGATTGAGGAGTGCTTAATGTCGTAGCCTGCCTCATTCATATACCGCTGTATGTAGGTGATTTGCATCGGCCTCTTGGCACATAGGTAGTAAATCAAGTGGCGTGCATCCACGAACTCTCTCTTCTTTGATTTGGAGAATATATCCTCCTTGGTAATGTTGAACAGGTCAGCGACCCTTTCTACATACTGATTAAAAACATCCTGCTTCATAACTTTGATTTGATTATAAGAAACAAATATAGTGAATATGTTAATACACCGTTCAATTATTTGTTAATTTTTTTTGTAAATAATTCTAACTCTACCTCATCGAGGGAGTACCCCCTGATTTCGTCATTGAAATAAAACTCTGCTGTGCTCAATGCCTGTATGTCACAGCCCTCAATGTTGTACACGATTACGTCTGTGCAGTCATCCCTGAGCAACGCATCGGGATACTTTTGTAGATAAGATTCTCTGCTTGTGAAACGACCTGAGTCACTGAATACCTCGAAAGGTGATTTGCTTTTGTCCATTTGATTAGATTTTATGGGAGCACAAGGCTCCCGTTAATTTGATTAATTTCCGTACAAAGATAGTATAATTTATTTATAAAACACAAGGTCTGTAAATTTTACATAAACATACCCATCGTGTGTTATCTTATCTGCACTATCCCAAGATTCCTTTGTGATGATATGTCCGTCAGGGAAGTTTGGATTCTCCTGCAACTCAGACTTTAGTTTCTCAATGTACAGCGTAGCGTCCATCAACTCTTCTTGCAAGTGCTTTAGCCACTCAAGAAGTGGAAGGTCATTGCCTTCCAAGGTAGTGCCGTATTTCGACACGCCAACCTCAGACCTCTGTCCGAACTTGTCTACCACATTTTGAACTATCTTATCCATATACTACCTCCCCCATAGTTAGGTACTGAAATACAATGTCGGCATCGTTCGCATCTCCTGAGCCACCAATGAAATTGTAAATGGCGTATCGCTCGCTTGATTGTACCAACTTGCTAAGTCTTTCTTGCATAGTCTTAATGCTTATCGTCCCGATTACATCCTCTTCGTTCTCCACATCATTGACAGGAACCTCAACTCCGTGGTCAAGGATTGCCTTCAGGATTGCTGAGGATATGTAAGGGTCTTGCTCTTTAGGAACTGCCTTCCTGATTCTGTCGATGGCATCATCGCTCAGGAAGTACCAATAGTTACTGCCACCTTCGATGGCTGTGACAAACACATCTTCGAGTATGTCACGACTGATTTCGATTTCAACTTTCATTGTCAATTGTTTTATAGTTTAAAGATTTCTTTCCATAATAGTGGCAGTACTCCTCCACATCGAACCAACTGTCAGTGACCGCATACTGCAGGCCATCTGACCAACCATTAACCTTGTAAGCGTACTCCTCAGCATCCTCCTTGTTTAAGAATGCTGTAACGTGTCCTGAATTGTACCCATCGCAGTCAACCCCGTGAGCAAGAACCCAATGTGTAGCGTACTCTTTCTTTGCCATATTAATCTTGTTTTGATTTTATTTCTAACGTGTCACAAGCGTCCTCGATAGCCAACCATATCTGCTCCATCGTAGCAGGATTGGTTAGTGCCATCTCAAGAACCTGCTGTGCCTGCTCTTCTGAGCAATGGTGACCTTCCATTACATCGTCAACGTGCCACAGATTCTCCATAAAGTATCCGTGGGATTTCAGTGTCTGTCTCGCAATTAAGACATCCCTTAATCTTTTCTTTGCTTGATTCAATTGGTCTCTAAGATAGTCAATTTCAAGTTGTGCCGTAGCGGCAGCGGTCATTTGGTAGTGATTCTTTGACATAGTCTTTTTGTTTCTTTGTAAATAATATAAATGAATAACCCAATGTGCAACAGGATATAAACCGTGATTGCAAGTGGCACAGACAATAGAAAGAAGTACAGCAATTCTATTGTAATGTAATAGGCTTTTTTCATACCATAGCCTTTTTGTTTTTATTGAATAGGCCTGCTAAAGTTAAGCCAATTCCGTAGGCTAATGTGCTGTAGAAAGACACTACACATACAGCCCAAAATAAGATTGCGACCTGCTCGATTAAGGTCATTGTCGGGAAAGCATTGATTAGATTTTCCATTTGATTTGATTGATTTGATTGATAATTGATTTGCCGTTTCATCCTTTCGGAATCGTCAGTCGGGACACTCATCCCGATACGGAGGGCAGTGTCTTTGAAGACACCACCCTGAGCCCTGAGCCTAAGATTGGAATCGTAGAACCTCATTCTCAGAGAACCACTCACCGCAACCACTACAGTGATAATTCATATAGCCATCGTGCTCTAAATCGTGGAAGCACTCCACGCACACAGGCTTCTCGTTTAATATGTCGAACTCGCAGTCATCGCAGTCGTCCTCAATGAAGTCAATCAAGTTTAATTGGTACTTATTGAACGCTTGCTTAGTCTCCTTGTAGTCCTCCTCCTCGTAGTACCAAGCCTTGCGAGGCTCTTGTACATATTTCTCGTGGAACATCTGACCTACCTCTGTCTCCCTGATATTGAAGTAAATCCAACACAGTAACTCCTTACCCTTCACAACAATTGGTATCTGCTTACGTCTGTACCAAGTCGGGTGACCTTCCAACCTGTCCAAGTTTGATAGCACTGAATCGCTCACCTTGAACACATCCACCTCCACATTGTAACCTATTCCACCACGCTCAATTAGATAAGGCAAGCCTTTGATTACAAGCGGATACTTTGTTTTGGTCTTCCCTTTGCCAACGTGCTTTGAACTTGTCAGGTAGTTATTGTAATTGCTGTAGCCCTTCTTGAGCGTGCCATACACAGCAACTAAATTCTCCTCGAGGACATTGTCTTTGCTGTACCACACTCCGTCACGCTGTGTCCATAAATGTTTGTTGTAAATCTGATACGTTCTGCTGTGGGTATTGATGGTCACGAACCTGCACTCATACTGCTCCAACTCTTTCTTCCACTTGTGGCGTGGCACTTTGCCAAGGCTTTCGGCCAACACACGTGAGTCGCTTTTGTTGACATTGCCTAAGCCACGTATCGTGCCATTCATCATTAGCCATTCTTGCTTGTTGTCTCCGCATCTGAAGGGATGGGTATTCTCTTTGTTGATAGCACCGACAGTGGCGTATCTGAAGTGAGCGATAAACGGACGCTCTGTAAATAGAACTCTGTACTCTGCTGATTTGTGGTAGGTAACCTCGAAGGTGTCCAACCAAACTACCCCAAGTCCGTGGGGATTAATACGAGCGGAAGTCTTTGCAACCTCCTGAGGAACTTTCTTTCCTTTCTGCTTGATAATGATTACGCACATAGATTTGATTTGATTTGTGGGCAGTGTCTTTGAAGACACAGAACCCTGTTAATGAACTAATATTCGACAAAGATAATACAAGATTTGAACATATCCAAATTTATTTTTCAGTAAACCTTTTTTGCCTTGAACTTTGAACGCTCAAGGGTTGGCCTATCTGCAATGAATTTGTAGTACGCTTTGTCAACTGCCTCCCACTTTGTATGGGCTGTGACATTCAGGACATAGACATTCCCGTAGTAGATTTTAAAGTAATGCAGGCTCTCCATCTGATTTGATTTTAGTTAGGTTAAATGGTATGGCATCAAGTCCGAACTCGAACGTGTAGCCTTCAGCCTCACACAGGCTTAGAAGTTTTTCGCAGGTCTCGTAGGTCTGCTCCTCCCCTGAGAACTCGCTCAGGATTTCCTGCACTTTCTCAGGCAGGGATTCGATTGATTCAAATAGGTCTTCCATTTTGATTTGATTTGATTGGTTTCCTGTTTCGTTCTTTTGAACTCGTCAGCCTGAGCACTCACTCAGGGACAGGAGGGGCAAAGCCCCTTGATTCCTATCTGATAACCATAAACTCCTGCTCGATTGAGAAATTTTTCAGGTCGTCTTTACTTACCATTCCACTTATCAAGTGTACATTCATTTCCTTCGTGCCCCTCGCATTGATTTGATTGGTCTTAAGCAATTCATTCCACTCATTCGCAACCTCGATTGCTTCCTGTTCTGTGCCCACAAAGTAGGTCTGTACTGAAATAGTCTTTTCCATATTGATTAATGATTGACAGAAGTTATTACTCGATTGAAGTCTTCAGGTCGCACGACTACAAAATAGTTTGGTCTGTACACGCCCTCCGTATCACTCTCCCACCTTCTCGAAGGGATTCCCATATTCCTCAGCACTCCCTCGATTGCAAGCAGGTCGGACGGGTTGTTGCTGTGCCACACTGCATAGATTGGACGGCTATAGCCCTCCTCATCTACCCACACGCTTGACAGGTCGAACTCAGGCTCAGGCTCAGAACTTGCAGGAACTGAAGTGCCATCCACGTACTCGATTCCATCGTTCCAAGCGTCCACGTTTACCCATCTGCCATCCCACTCACGCCCATTCAGAAACCAAGTCCCTCTCCTTTGCACAATGTTGACACCCGACAGGCCATTCAGCCTCTCCTTTGTGGTTGCTGAAGTCCAACCTGCATTGCTTATCCAAAGCCCATCTCTTCTGATTTCGGCTATCTTGTTGTTGAATAGCCAAAGGCTCTCTCCATTTGTACGGCTGTTCCCGACTGAAAGTGAACGGCTATTCTGAAAAGCGTTCACAATTTGCTGTGTAATTTGTCTCATCTTACTGAAGGTTTTTATTAAGTGAATAGATTCTGATTCCGTCAACTACCTGCATATCTATGCTGTAGACTCTGTGCATTAGTAGAAGGGTCTCTTTGTACCTCGCCATCTCTTCAGGGCTCAGGTACAACAAGCGGTCAATTACGTCCTGAACTATCTCAGCACGCTCTTCCATTGGGGTAATTCTTTCTGTTTGCATAAAATAAATTGTTTAAGTGGTTGCTGTTTCGCTCTTTCGATGCTCATCAGGGAGGGCACTCACCCTCCGACAGCAGTGTCTTTGAAGACACTACTCACCTGCTTAGAAACGCTCAGGCTTATTGCCCTTTGGATTGCTGAACAGGAGCACGCCTGCCACGAACATCAAGGCAAACTCAGCCAAGAAAAACACAACCAAGTAGGTCACGCTAATAAAACTGAACTCAGGCATATCCTGCACAAGGGCTATGCTCATTCTAACAAGTGACACAGCCACGAACAGGTAGCAAAGGGTCAGGGTAATTTTCTCGAACTTTTTCATTGTAATATGGTTTTAAAGTGGTTTGCTGTTTCGTCCTTTCGGACTCTTCAGGGGACGTACACACGTCCCGACAGCAGGGGAGGTCAGCCCTCCCCTTTTAGGCTCATCTGAGGAACTCCTCGATGCTTCCGTCAACCTCGCCTGTGTTGATGTACCTTTGAAAGGTCTTCGCCAACTTCAGGACGTTGTCGGCCTTGTCTGTATCCCCATTGTACATTGAAAGGACTACAGGACGGACACGCTTGATAAATGAATCAAAACTGCCTGAGGGGTTGTTTACCGAAAAGTCAACCAAGTGGTAAAACAATTCGTAACGTCTCATTACCTGCTTTACAGACTCAAAGCGTGACGGCAAGCGGAACTCAAGGCAAGAGCCCTTCACCAAGGCCACTTGATAGCGGTCTCCGTAGTATTGAGGGTCTAAACGCTTATTCGCTCCGCAATATCTGTTCGTCAACCTGTTTCGGAACAGGGCAAGCACAACGCCTGCATTTTTACGAACTTTGCTCAATAACTCAGAGCCATTGAGGCCTTCGCAGGCAATTGTGATATGGCCTCCGCAACGTCTATCTGAGGGGCTGTAGCGGTCGTCAATGATTTTTTCAGCCTTGTAAATCATATCGTACACTTTGGTACGCCACTGCCCTGCAGGTAGCAAAGGCAGGATATGGGTTACGGCCTCGTATCCACAAGAGCCGTCACGCTCAAAGCCACAGAATAACTCGTACTCCTTCACAGCGTTACGGCTAAGGTTGTTTTTTTCAACCTCAAAGCCAATTGTGAATTTTGACGTGTACTCCTGCCCGTCAAAGCGGATAGCCTTTTGGTCGGCTTTCTTAAGGCACGCCACGTCCACAGCGTGCTTAGACTTGTTTAAAAACAGGGGCTCAGGCTTTCTGTGGTAGTTAGAAATTTGCCCTCTTTCTGTTTGGCCTGTAATTTTGTACTCGATTCCGTTTTGCATAATTGTAGTGGTTTAAAGTGTCTTTGAAGACACAGGGTTATTGATTATTTTGATTATTGATTGAACGATATAAAAACTCAATTGCATCAACTACAGCCTGATTTTCACCGCCTGTAATTTTCACACGTCCTTCAGTGTCAACCTTCACGCTTAAATTTTGGCCGTCTACCTTGTAGGTCAATGAAAAAACAACCTGTGCACGTGTTTCAACCTGTGGTTCGTTTCCTTCACCTTCACCTTCTCCGCCTTCACCTTCTCCACTTGCTGAAGCAGGGTTTTCCACTTGCTTAGCAAACTTAAGTAAGCCCTCAAGTGACCTGTTTGGGTCTTCACCTTGTGCCTCCAATTCGTCACACTTAGCCTTGAACGTGTCAACAACCTCCTGTTTCAACTTTGAGGCCTTCACCACTTTGTAGAAAAAAGACTTTTGCCAACCGAAGACCTTCAGGCCTATCTGTTCGTTCGTCCACGAAATACCCTCTTCAGCACACAGCCTTTGGCCTTCATCAGAGCCGAACCACTGAACCACAGAGCCAACCAACTTTGACAAGGTCAATGTCTGTTCAAACTTCTTTTTCTTAGCGTTTACAATTGTACGCTGTACAGCCCTAATTTCATTCAGGTTTAACGCCTGTTTAACCTGTGGTAGGCTTAGGAACGCCTGCTCGATTGATAGTAAATTACTCATTTTTAAGTGTTTAAGTGTTTAAATTGGGTCGACTCCTTGTCGATTGCCTGTACAAATATAGTATAAATCTAATTGCTACAAAATATTTTTTCAATATCTGTTCAATTTTTTTTCAATTCCCTTTGTTTCAGGGGCTTTCAGGCTGTGAACAGGCCTTACTTTGTTTCCTGTATTCAAGGGCAAGGCAGGGGCTAAGCCCTTTCTCTTATCACCTGAGGGCTTTATTAGTGTCTTTGAAGACACAAAGGAGGGGCAAGGAGGGGCAGGCAAGGGGCTGCAGGGGCTGCAGGAGGGCAGCGGACGGCAGGGCAGGGGCTTCCTGCAGGGGAAACAGGGGCAGGGGACACAGGAGGGCAGGGCAAAAAGGCAAAAAGTTTGGCAGGGGCAGGCTGAAACGTACCCCCACCCCTCGAAAAAAAAGTCGTTTCCGTCCCCGGGCTCTCTTCGCCAAACCGCTATATAGCCCAAACACTCCGGGTAACTAAAAATATTTTATCTTTACCTTGAAATATTTCGGTTCACTGTTTTAAAACAAATTATTATGAAGTTAAAAATTAGCAATTCTATCTACTCCAACTATGGTGGAGGGTTAGAGGTAAAAAATGGGAGGTTGATTAACAATCGTCCTGATGGTATGACGGGTATTGCTGAGGCGGCAATGGCAAAGAAGGAGATGAAGAGAGCGAGAAAGATTGAGATGTATTCTGATGCTGTGGCTTTAGGTAATATGAAGTCAGAGATTCAGAATGGCTTGAAGGATTTGTAAATCTGTAGGGTTTTATTGGTTAGTAAATGGGGGCTTATTCTTGGGTCCCCTTTTCTTTTGCCTATTCAATGTTAAATTCGACATTAATATCCTTCTTTTATGTCGTTTTTATGTCGATTTGATTTTTGTAACTAATTGATTATTAACTATTTATTTTAATAATGTCGAAAATGTCGATTTTTAAGAGAGAATCTAATAGGAAAAAACTATATAAAGGAGGTAAATATATATAGAGAATAGGGAAATTTTTTTTGACATAATCGGTATTCCGACATTTGCTATTGTGAATCAACAACTTACGAAAACAGGGTCGTCATTCTTCCGTCATTGCTATTTTAAACTCGACATTTCTTATTGGTCTCCAAGAAAAGTTTGGAAAAATCCTACGTTGTGTACTTGGGATTGACTATATTTGTACAACAGAAACTTTTAAATCAAATCAAATGGTAGAAACATCAGGATTGGGATATTCTCCCAAGAATTTGCAGTTCGGTTCGGACGGCAGGAAGAAATTAATCAATGGCGTTGTCAAGATGTCGAAGGCTGTTAAGTCAACTCTTGGCCCTTCGGGCAACACGGTGTTGATAGAGAGTGCAAACCACACGCACGGCATTACTGTTACCAAGGATGGTGTGACTGTAGCCAAGTCGATTGACCTTATTGACCCGAGTGAGAACCTTGCGGTTAAGATGATGAAGGAGGCTGCTGACAAAACAGCGACTGCTGCAGGTGATGGGACCACGACAGCGATTGTATTGACTGAAGGGTTGGTACTTGGAGGTCTTGAGTTCATCACTGAGGAGATGAACAGGACGGAGGTTCTCCGCAGTATGGTGGACATCAGCAATAAGGTGGTGGACAAGTTGAGAAGGAAAGCCAAGAAGGTGAGTACGTCAATGTTATTGGACGTTGCGGCCATCAGTGCTAACAATGACCGTGAGATTGGTCGCATTATCTCTGAGGTGTACAAGGATGTGGGCAAGACCGGTGTGGTTACTGTAGAGAAAAGCCAAACGAGTGAGACCTATGCTGAGACCATCAAGGGATTGAAGATTGACAGGGGCTATTTGAGTTCATTGTTCATCAACGACTCGAAAAAAGACGAGTGTGTGTTTGAGGATGTGATGGTATTGGTAGCTGATATGGAGTTGGCGAGTATCCTTCCCATCAATGAGTTGCTTGGAGTTATTGCTCAGGAGCAAAAGAAGCTGTTAATTATCTCACCTTGCTCTACAAACTTGGTGAATACATTGGCGGCCAACAGTATGCGAGGATTACTTAAAGTAGTAGCGGTGCCTCCACCAAGTTTTGGTTACAAGCAGCACGAGTTGATGCAAGACATTGCGTTGGCTGTAGGTGCAACCTACTATAGTGAGAAGACCGGTGACGATTTGAGCAGATTGAACTACGGTGACTTGGGACACGCTGCAAAAGTTATTGTTGGTAAGGACAGAACAGTTATTATTCGTAGTGCTGCACGTGCAGACCAAAATGCAATTGACGAGAAGATTGCTCAGTTGTGGGACGCACACAAGAATGCTACTAAGAAAGCGGACAAAGATTTTATATTGGAGCGTATTGCGTCATTGACAGGTGGCATTGGTGTGATATACGTTGGCGGTCAGACGGACCTTGAGCAGAAAGAGTTGTATGATAGAGTTGATGATGCTGTGTGTGCAGTACGCAGTGCTCTTGAGGAGGGCATACTTCCCGGGGCCGGCAAAGCATTACTTGATGAGAGTGCTGAGTTCTATGCGAGTGTCGACTTTAGCAATGTTAGCAAGGAGTATGAGGCGGCTGCTAAGATTGTAGTGAACGCACTTATGGCTCCGTTCCAACAGATACTTGCAAACGCAGGGTTGAAACCAAGTGATGTGTACAAGGATGGCACACCGGTGGGTCACGGATACAATTTGAAGACAGGTCAAATGGGTGACTTGGTGCAGATGGGGGTTATTGACCCGTTGAAGGTAACACGCAGTGCGTTGCAAAATGCGATTAGTGTGGCAACAACAATACTTAGTACAAATGCGATTATTACATTGGCTCGAAGCTACGAGGCAGAGCCTGCCTAATAAGCAAAGAGTAAAAGACTTCGTGAGGTTCACCATCATTTGGATAGCGTGCAACTTATCAATACCCTTTTGGGTGGTAGGCCACGTCCATTTGACGGTGAACATCTACGAGGACATTACTGAGATTGTAGCCTCCGCAGGGATGAATATTATTGTTGCGGTTGGCTTTTGGTTAAATTGGAAAGACGAATCAAAAAAATAAATATGAAACCAATAGGGAAATACATTGTTGTCAAAGACATTCAGGAAACGATAACAACCAACAGCGGTCTAATCCTGTCTGCCGAGGATGCTAACCAAATGCGATACAAGAAAGCATTGGTTATTGCTCCCGGCACTGACGTGACTGTTATTGAGGAAGATGACGAGTTGTACTACGATAAGTCGCACAGCTTTACGATGCTGATTGACAACACGCAGTACACCATCATTCAGGAGCGTGACGTTGTTGTTGTAATTTAATCGTCTTCGTACTTCTTGCGTTTGTTCGCCCGGTAGTATGCATTCATTTCAAGAATCATATTGCGGTAGACCTTGTCGCTGTACGAGACATTCTTAGCCATTAAAGGGTTATTATTCAGACTGACGGGGATTTCTTCCCCGTTTAGTTTTCTATAGATGTCGAGTACCACTCGTGTGGCTTTGTAGCTGAGTTGGTATATGGCTCTTCCGTTTGGACCACGTCTTCTGAAGGTCTCAATCCATCCATCCTTATGCAACCGCTTGAATCGGTTCTTATCCCAACTAACGAGTTCTGAAAATTCATCGAATTTTTCCTGACCGAAGTATCCTTCTGAGTAAAGAAAGAGGATTATATCGAGGTCAGCTTGGGTTAAATTGTGCTTTGCCTTGATGTAATACCTGATGACTCTCCAAAATTTTAGGTAATCATTTGGTGGTAATTTCATTTAATTTTATTTTATTACATTTGTAAAGCAAAGTTAAAAATAATTGTTATGGCAGACTCAAAAAAGCCTACGGAAAAAAAGGAGAAGACTACTGAGGAGGAAGTAAAAAGCCTTCGTCAGGAGTTGGATGCCATAACTTTCAAGAATAAACAAGCAAGAGAGATTGCTGCTATTCAAGCAGGAAAACAAAAATTGAAAGACAAACTTGCAAGGAATAGAGAGCGTAGAGTAAGTGCTGCAGATAGGATTTCAGGTTTAGGTAAATTAGGTGGATTGGCCACTTTCAAATCACAATATAAAGACTATGGCAACTAAACAACTTGGTAATCCAAAGTGTGCTCCCGGCAAAAGCTGTGCAGCAACAACCAATGAAGAGATGCGTTCAGATAGACGTACTGCTTCAAGTCTTGCTAAAGGTGCAAGACAACAAAAGCGTGAGACTAACAAACAAGTTAGACAAAGTGCTCGTGAGACTGCATCGTTTGCAAAAAAATATACAAAGGCTTACAACGCTGCTGAGAAAGCTAATCCTGATTCAGGGTACAAGTATTTAGACAGCACTGCTATGGCTAATGTTTATGGTCGTAAGAAAAAATAAATTAATCTCCAATTTTTAAAAACAAACAAAATGAAAAAATCAGTTCCAAACCTTCCTGCATCTTCTAAGTTGCAACCTCCTTCAGGTGGTGGTCCATCAATCAAAGGAGCATTAAAAGCTAAACCTTTGGGTATGTCAAAAGGCGTTCCTTCTAAAGGTGCTAAGTCTACCGTAGCAAAAGGTGGCGTAGCTAAGAAACTCATTAAAAAAGCAAAGTAATGAAAGCAATGCTAAAAGGTGGTGGGGGCGGTAGTGCCGCTAAAGCTGCAAAAGTTGAAAAGAAGATTCAGAAAATGGCTGATAAAGAAACGAAGCGTCTTGCAAAAGATATTCCTGTTGCAAAAAAGGTTGCAGGAAACGAGCGTTATCAAGCAAAAGTAAATTCTCTTAGAGCAAAGGCAGCCGTTAAAGCAACTAAAACTAAATAGTAAATCAATGAAAGGAATGAATGGTAATGGCCCGGGCGGCAGAGTCGAAAGAGCCAACAAAAGATTGGGTAAAGCTGTTTCAAAACTTCCTGCAAGCAGAGATACTCCTGCTGAAAGAAGGGAGAAGATGGCAAGCATTGATAAGACCAATGCTAAGGTTGCTAAAAGAGTAGACAAACTTACAAAAGTTGTAGCGAAAGCTGCTCAAAAAAGCGATAAGACAAGCAAGGCTGATAAGCCTATTAGCTTAACTAAAACACTTAGAGGTATTGAGAAGGCAAAGCCTGAAAAGCCTATGCCAAAAAGAACTCAAGCCCCTCTTAATTCAGGTCTTGGCACATCTCCTGTAAGACAAGGTCTTTCTGCTCTTGATAAGTTTGATAAGCGTATCAAGATAAGCAAACTTGAGAAAGAAGCTAAGCCTGCAGCAAAAGCATATAATGCTAAACTTAAATCTAAAACTAAATAAAATGGCAAAGTCAAAATTAGTAGAGCAAGAAGAAATCAAGCAAGAGTTACAACAAGTAGCTGATGCACTTGCTGAAAAAGATTTGTATGAAGTACCATCTCAAGAAGATGCTCCTTTGTATAAGCCCCAATTAAATCAAGAGAAAGAAGTTGTTAGCACTCCGGGTCACACGACTCGTGCTTTCAGAAGCTAATTGATATGGCAAACAAGTCTACAATGAAATGTAACCGTCCTGTTCCTTCCGATAGACCCGGAAAGAAGAAGATGGTAAAGGCCTGTTCCGGAGGGGAGGAAAAACTCCTCCACTTCGGAGCAAAAGGTTATGGTCATAACTATTCTCCTGCGGCACGAAGAAGTTTCAAAGCGAGACACGGTTGTGATTCAGCAAACGATAAGTTAACACCAAGATATTGGGCTTGTAAAAACTTATGGGCAGGACCGGGTGGTTCTACCAAGTCATCACCAAAAAACCGAAGAGGTAAATATTAAAACTATGAACAGAGATTTTCCATTAGCAGCAACTCCTGATGCGGTTACAGAAAAAAAGGGTCCCAATAGAACTGTTGTTAAAACAACTTTTATTGGCAAAAACGGTAGTAAAAAAGTTGTAAAACAAGTTGATAGTAAACGTGGCTCTAAAATTGTATTAAGGGTCAATGGCAAACGTACTCAATCAGCTAAAACCTATTAAAGCTATGAGCAGAGATTATCCATTAGCACCTACTCCTATAACAGAGTTTATTCCTGTTACAGATGGAGTTACAATAAAAAAAGGACCAAACAGAACTGTCGCTAAAAGAACTAAAATTACTGACAGTGGGGATAAAAGGGTCTCTAAAGAAGTTGTTAATAAACGTGGCTACAAGAGTGTAGTTAAGGTTAATGGCAAACGTACTGAAATAGGTAAGTCTTACTAATATGCCAAAGGACGCTTGCTATAAAAAAGTTAAAGCATCGTATGATGTGTTCCCTTCTGCTCGTGCATCACAAGCAATTGCTAAGTGTCGCAAGAGTTCAGGCAGTGTGAGAAAGACTGAGGCAGGTAGTAGTTTGAAAAGATGGGAGAAAGAAAAGTGGCAGGATACACGCACAGGTAAAGCCTGTGGGGCCGGTGGTAAAAATGAATACTGTAGGCCAACAACACGAGTGTCTTCAAAGACACCAAAAACAAAGTCGGAAATAAGTCCTTCTAAACTTGCCGCTAAGAAAGCTGAGAAGTCAAGAGTTGGTATGGGTAGAAGAGTTTCAAATATTTAAAATCTAATCAAATGCAACAGCAAAACAAAAGCAAAGGTCTTGGAGACACCATTGAGAAAATCACAACAGCTACCGGCATTAAGAAGGTGGTTGAAACTGTAGCGAAGGCAACAGGCAAAGATTGTGGTTGCAAGCAACGAAGAGACGCATTAAACAGAGCATTTCCATATCAAGATAAAAAATAAAAAATATGTCAGTTTTTAAATCACAATTTTCGAGAGCGTTAACGGTTATACGAAGCAATAACTCTAACATCCCATTCCCTTCTCCTGAAGAGAGCGGCACAAGTACATCTGTTTCAGCAGGATTCCTTGTTGATTCTACTGCACTGTTTGTAACTAAAAATGTAAAGACAGGTGATATTGTTTACAATACATCAGATGGATTATCTGCAACAGTCCTTGAGGTTGTTAATGAGACCACATTATTATTGAACGCAGACATCTTTGCTTTTACAGGTAAAGAATACACTGTATATGCAGCAAGCCCTCAGAATACAATTGGTAACACAGGTTGTTTCTTGTACATTGGGGTTGGAGGTAATGTAAAAGTTACTACCATTGGTGGTGATGAAGTTCTTTTCTACGGAGTTGCTGCAGGAACAGTATTACCTGTTCAGGTAATTAAAGTTTGGGCCCCTGCAAGCGGAACTACTGCGGTACAAATTGTAGCACTTTGGTAAAATAGAAAGCAATGGCAAAAGCAAAAGGAATGAGCGTAAGTCTTTATGTGGCAAAGCCTAAAAAAAGGGGCGTAGCTGCAAAGAATAAGACAAGTACCAACAAAGGTAGTAAGCTATACAAGAAACCATATAAAGGTCAAGGACGATGAAATACATACAATACCTTATAGCTTCTCTTCTTCTGTTGTTTGCTCCAATCTATGGGTTGCTTGTGGCTGTGGCTGCAGCAATCATCCTTGATACCTTCACAGGTATATTTAAGTCTATCAAAATAAATGGTTGGAAAAGTATAAGAAGCAGAAAGCTGTCGAATATAGTGAGCAAGATGTTGTTGTACGAAGTGTGTGTCCTGCTTCTATTCTTAATGGACAAGTACCTATTGAATGAGTTTGTCAAGTCTGCATTTGGATTTGATTTGATGTTCACTAAGATATGTGCAATCCTTTTGATATTCATCGAATTGGTGTCTATCAAAGAAAACATTGAAGAGGCTTTTAAGATTGATATATGGGCTTTGATTAAGAAACTTCTTAACAGAGCCAAGGAGATAAAGTCAGACGTTGACGATATAAAATGAAAGATAAAAAAACATTGGAGAGAATCGCACTGCTTCATCCCAAACTAAGGGATGAGGCTTTTGCTTTATATGACGAAATCGTAGAGGCATTAAGTGGAAGAGCAGCGTGTCGATTCTCGTACACTCTAAGAACATTCGCTGAGCAGGATGCTTTATTTGCTCAAGGCAGAACAAAGCCCGGTGCACGAGTAACAAATGCAAGAGGTGGTCAGTCCTATCACAACTATGGCTTGGCTATTGACATTGTATTGTTGGTAGACAGGGATGGCAATAGCACGTTTGAGTCAGCCGCTTGGGATACCAAGACTGACTTTGATGGTGATAAGAAAGCGGATTGGCAGGAAGTGGTGGCAATATTCAAACGCTATGGATGGGAGTGGGGCGGAGATTGGAAGTTTGTTGATGCTCCTCACTTTCAAAAAACATTAGGCAAATCCATTAGAGAATTACAACAATTACACAAATCAGGCAAAGTAGATAAAGAAGGCTTTGTCATAATCTAATTTTTATGGGGAGGTTTTTCTATTTGTTATTGGCTATTCCCCTTCTTTATTCCTGTGCAGCAAGAAAGATTGCTACGTCTAAGTCAGTATCAGAAGTCAAGATTGACAGCGTTTACACAGAAAAGAAGGATAGCGTATCTGTAAAGCAGAATGCGGTAATCATCAAGGAAGATGTTTATGAGGTAGTTGTTACCCCGATAGACAGTACTAAGCCTGTGGTTATTGGCAATGTTGAGTACAAGAATGCTTTGGTTAAGTTAAAGAAATCCAATAAAGTTACAGTTGATAGCACGAAGACTATAGTTATTGAATCTGCGGCAAAGAAGGTTGAGATTGAAAAGAAAATGTCTTCTGAAATTAAGGACAAAAAGGTAGATAAAAAATCTAATTATTTTGTATATTTTTGGCTGTTGCTATTGTTGATTATCCTGTTTATAGCTTACAAGCTGAGAAGGCTCATCTTCATAAGGTAATTAATTATTCGCTATATTTGTAAAACTTAAAATCAAATCAAATGAAAGGTAAAGAAAACCAAAAACAAGGTCAAGTTGCTCAAGGTGAGGACTTAACTAAATTGACAAACGAAGAATTAGAGTTTATCCAAAAGGGTACAGCAAACTATAAAGCTGTGAAGGCCCAAATCGGAGACCTTGAAATTCAAAAAGCCAAGTTATTAAATCAGGCAAATGAAATTGTAGAGGCGTTTAAGAACAATGAAAAGTTCTTGATAACCAAGTACGGTGAGAATGCAGTAATCAATATGCAGACCGGAGAGGTTACTCAAAAGACGCAAGAGCAAAAGTAAGATGCCGTTGAAAAACGAAATCTAATATGCCAAAGATTAGTCAAATTACGACAGTATCGCAACCAAAACTAAGCGATAAACTTCTTGGAACAAGTGTTGGTGGAACACCCAACAACGAAACATACAATTTTACGCTTCAGCAATTAAAGGACCTTCTTGAGGTTACTCCTGCTGAAGGTAATCTTCAGAATGTTTTGGATGCAGGCAACTCTGCTGTTCAGGATATTTATTTGACAGGTAAGATTGAGACAACAGACTTTGAGGTCTTTGACTCTGCTTACTTGACAAATCTTTATTTGTCAGGAGTGCTGTACGATAAGATTAATTCAGTTGGTACAAACGGCCAAGTTCTTAGTAGCACAGTAGATGGTATTCAGTGGATTACACTATCCACTGAAATACCAACTTTGCAACAGGTTCTAAATGCCGGCAATGTTGCAGATTCAAATATCATTTTAACCGGTGATATTCAGACCGACTCTATTGAGTCTCCTGAGGTTACCGCATCTTCAGCCTTGAGAGTTCAAGCCGCATTATTTGACGGTTCAAACTCTGCAGGTTCTACAGGTCAAGTGCTTTCAAGTACAGGTACTGAAACCTCTTGGACAGCATTACCTTCTTACTCTGCTGTTTCTCCATTAATCTATAACAGCGTACTAAAGCAGTTCTCTATTCAGGTTGCGAATAGCACCCAAGCAGGATACTTAAGTGCAGCCGATTGGATTAATTTTGACGGGAAACAAAATGCAGGGTCATACATTACTGCATTAACCGGTGAAGCAACTGCTTCAGGGCCCGGTGTTGCAAACATTACATTGAACTCAACTTCTGTAACGGCTAAGACCCTTGCAGGATTAAACATAACCGGTGGTACTGTTACTGCTTCAGATAGCATTTTAACAGCATTCGGTAAACTTCAAAATGAAATTAATGGATTGATTGGAGGTTCTGTGTACCAAGGTACTTGGAACGCTGCAATCAACTCTCCTATATTGACAAGTAGTGTCGGAACAAAAGGGCACTACTACATTGTGGATGTTGCAGGTAATACCAACCTAAATGGAATTACCAATTGGGAAGTGGGTGATTGGGTTATCTATAGCGGAACTGTTTGGCAAAAAGTTGATAACACCGACTCAGTTATTTCTGTAAATGGATATACAGGTGCCGTTAGTTTGACTACAAACGATATTCCTGAAGGTCCATCAAATCTTTATTATACCAATGTTCGTTCAAGACAAGCATTAAGTTTTGCTGCAGGAAGCGGAGCGTATGATAATGTTACAGGTGTTATTACTATCCCAACCAATAACAATCAGTTATTGAATGGTTCTAATTTCATTACGCTTTCTTCATTGAGTGCTACAACTCCATTGTCATTCAATAACTTGACAGGAGACTTTAGTATCTCTCAAGCAAATGTTGCAAGTGATGGATACCTTTCTTCGACTGACTATAACTTCTTTGCTTCAAAGGTTAATCCTTCAAGACAGGTTAATACAGTTGGTCCTCTTCAAGGTGGTGGAGACTTGAGTGCAAACTTAAGTTTGTCAATTACTCAGGCAGGAACTTCTACTGATGGATACCTTTCTCAAACAGATTGGAATACATTCAATAGCAAGCAAGGTGTATTAAGTGGAACAGGATTAGTTAAGTCTACATCAGGCACCATTTCATACATCACAGATAATTCGGCTGATTGGAATACTGCATTTGACAATTCAATTGTAAGTGCTGCTGTTACAGGTACAACCACTAAGACTCTTACTTTAACGCAAGAGGATGGTGGTACTATTACTGCAGATTGGACCGATTATGACAACAACTTAGTTACTTCTGTATTTGGAAGGATTGGTGATGTTGTTGCGGAAAGCGGTGATTATACTACAACTCTTGTAACAGAGGGAACAAACTTATACTTTACTGATGCTCGTGCACGTGAGGCTATTAGTTCTTCTGCAGTAGGATTGACTTATACTGAGGCTACAGGAGACTTTAGTTTGACTCCGGGATATTCCATCCCAAGCACATTGTCTCAAGGAGATTGGGACACTGCATACAATAATTCAATTGTAAGTGCAGCAGTTACCGGTACCTCAACTAAAACTTTAACACTAACTCAGCAAGACGGAGGAACCATTACTGCTGATTGGAGCGATATTGATACAGGTCTAACTTCAGTTGGACTAAGTATGCCATCTGCTTTTGCAGTTACTAATAGCCCATTGACAAGCAATGGTACGCTATCAGTTATTGGAGCAGGTACTTCATTACAGTATGTAGATGGAACAGGTGCTCTTCAAACATTCCCGATTCTTACCGGATATGTGCCTTATACAGGTGCTACTCAGAATTTGAATTTGGGAACTTATGGAGCAATCACAGACTTTGTGGAGTTCAATACTAATCCATCTTCTCTCCCAACTGCACAGGGTACAATGTATTGGGATGCTGATAAAGAAACTGTTGACGTTATTCTTAATGGAACAACAGGCTCAATATTCCAAGACACTTACTTTTTTGTTAAGAATCAAACAGGGACATCAATTCCAAAAGGAACTGTTGTCCGTGCTAATGGTACTGTAGGAGCAAGTGGAAGAATATTGGTTGCTCCATTCTTAGCAAATGGCTCATTTGACTCTAAGTATTGTATAGGTGTTGCAACTGAAACTATTGCTGATGGAGCAGATGGTCGTGTTACATACTTTGGTGCAATCAGAGGTATTGACACAAGTATGTATGTAAATGGCACTGTCTTGTACGCATCCCCATCTGTTGTTGGTGGATTTACTGCTACAGAACCAAGTGGTCCTACAAACAATATTATCAGTGTGGCAATTGTTGTGTATAGCGACAATAACAACGGTGAGATATTTGTAAGACCTACATTTGTTCCAAGTGCTATTGACATTGCTAAGTCACTTAATTATACTCCTGCAAATCAGGCAATCACTTTAAGTATTAACGGTGCTACGTATGACCTAAGTGCTAATAGAACTTGGTCTGTAGGTACTGTTACTGCTGTTGATATGAGCGTACCTACAGGATTCACTGTAGCAAACAATCCTATTACTTCAAGTGGAATCCTTGCATTGGATTATGCTTCAGGATATAGCTTACCTACAAACGCAAGTCAAGCAAATTGGGATACAGCATACGCAAATAGAATTGCATCCTTGACTACTACAGGGACTTCAGGTGCTGCTACATTATCGAGCAACAATTTGAACATTCCTCAGTATCAGGCTCAAGGAAATTATATAACTGCACTTACCGGAGAAGCTACTGCAAGTGGCCCGGGTTCAGCAAGTGTGACATTGTCAAACTCTGCTGTAACAGGAAAAGTGTTAACAGGATTGAATGTAACAGGAAGTACGATTCTTGATACTGACTCTATCTTGGTTGCATTTGGTAAACTTCAGAACCAAGTAAACCAACTTGTTGGTGGTCTTCAGTATGAAGGAACTTGGAATGCATCTACAAATACTCCTGCTATTACTTCAGGTGTAGGTACCGATGGTACGTTCTACATTGTAAGTGTTGCAGGTTCAACAAACATTGACGGAATTACTGATTGGCAGGTAGGGGATTGGATTGTATTCCATACTCCATCTTGGCAGAAAGTTGATAATACCGACTCAGTAAGTAGTGTGTTTGGAAGAGTAGGTAATGTTACTGCTGCTCAGTCTGATTACTCTGCATACTATCCTTTGATTTCAGATTTGAAGGATGGAATCTTAACAGTTCAGGGTGATGGAGTTCTTGGTGGTTCAGGAACATTCTCTGCTAACCAAGCGACAAATGCTACCATCAGCATTACTCACGACTCTGTTTCAAGAACTAATACTACGTCTTCTGCTTCTCCTGCTTTTGGGGCTACATTTACTGCAATTGACAGCATTACTTCTTCTGCAGAAGGTCACATTACAGGAGTCAATACGAAGACTGTAACTATCCCTAATACTACTGCTCCAAACAATGCGACAATTACATTGTCTGCAGGTAGTGGTATTTCAGGTGGAGGAGATTTTACTACAGACCAATCCGTTAACGAGACAATTACTTTCTCTCACGGTGCTACATCATCTCAGCCAAGTGTAAACAACTCAGGACGTACATTCATTCAAGATATTACCTTGGATGCTTTTGGACACGTTACAGGGCTTGTATCTGCTACTGACTCAGATACCTATGTTGGTACTGTTACGTCTGTAAGTGGTACAGGAGGATATGGCGGATTGACTTTGAGTGGTACTGTTACTACATCAGGTAGCATCACTTTAGGAGGAACTCCTTCAGGTACTTGGCCAATTAATATTTCAGGAGATGCTGCGACTGTAGATGGATATAGTGCTTCTACTTCAACATTGGGTAATCATATCGTTGTAAGAGATGGTAACGGATACATCTTTGGTAACTACATCAATATGACTGATGATGGTAACCCGGGAGGTGGTTCAGCAATCACATCATTTATTACCAAGCAAGGAGATAATTACTATCGTTCAGTTTCTCCTAATAATGCAATGATTTCTATAAGAAATGTTGCGAGTGGGACTTGGCCAATTAGTGTTGCAGGAAGTTCATTTTCGTCAGAGGTTGCACAAAGATTACAATCAGGATGGACCAATTGGGCTTCAGCATCAGTAATTAACAACGTAGTTGGGATGTTGGGATGGAAGAACTATAGCAATAACCACGTAATATTTGATGCTTCAGCAAGTACTTCTCCAACAGGCAGTGGTGTAAATAATACAAACTCTGATGTTGCTTGGTCAGCAACCTATCCAACATTAATGGGATGGAATGGGTCATCAACCTATGGAGTTCGTGTAGATAGTGCAAGAGTTGCTGATAATGGAGTCTTTTCTTATACCGCAGGAGACGGCCTTCAATATAATACAGGTGGAGTATTGCAAGCAAAATTAAAATACCCATTACAGTTTGAATATCAATCAGGAGTTTACGGATATATTGGAATTGACCAATCAGGATTGAGTGTTGGGTATGCAAATAATGCAGGAATGGCAATATCTGCAGGAACAGCTAACAATTTCTCTTACTTGAGTTATTCAGGTAGTGATATATATTTTATTGAAACAACATATTCTACTCCGGGAAGTGGGAACCCCGGTATTTGGGCAGGTAGTACTACAAATCCTTACTCGAATAAGACTTATATAAATGCCAATGATATAGGGGCTGTAAACTATGATGGCTATTATAAAACAACTATGAACCCTTATGGATTTTATGGTAGCGTTGGTAATTATTATAGCGGTGGATTTTGGGCAAATGGCGAATTTACATCTCAGGGGATAAGTGGATATGATTCTAATAATGGAAACTTTAGTCATAACATATACCAAATACAATCATATCACAGTGGTGGTACTCGGTTCTTATGGTCTTGGGGAGATATTTACACAAGTGGTGTTTTATATCAAAACTCTCCATCAGATTCTAAATTTAAAGACAACGTAAAGCCAATTGAAAATGCTCTTGATAAAGTAAAAACAATTGGCGGTGTTGAATTTGATTGGAACGAACTTGGAACTAAGGAAACACGTAAGAAAGGACACGATGTTGGGGTAATTGCACAGCAAGTTCAATCTGTATATCCTATAGCAGTACGAGAATATGACAGAGAAGCTGAAGATAGAGTTTATTCTCACTTAGTGGTAGACCACGAAAAATTGCACCCTCTTGCATTCCAAGCTATTAAAGAGTTGTCAGCAATTGTAGATGAATTGAAATCAGAAATACAAACATTAAAATCTAAAATAAATGGCAGCAACATATAAATGGTCCTTAGGATTTGTCAGTGCAAAAAAAGCATTTACCGATAAGAATGGGATTGAAAGAACAAATGTCATTAAAAGTGTTCAATTGATTTTTGAAGGCGTAGAAGGTAAAAGAAAAGAATCAAAGGATACTATTGTGTATTTTGAACTTATTGACTTATCTTCATTCCAAGATTATACAGAACTAAGTAAAGAAATAGTTTTAACTTGGGCTTTAGAGAAACTTGACGATAGAGACAAAGTTGAAATAGAGAACTTTGTTAAGAGTTTATTTGGAGACTATAATCCTGAATTTAATTTAATCAATATCGAACTTAATGACTAAAATCAAAAAGGTTACAATTGCGACCCCTATGTATGGGGGTCAATGCTATGGCTCGTATCTTATTTCTGTTATGCAATTCATTAATGAATGTGCAATGAATGGTGTAGCAGTAGACATAGCATACACAACAAACGAAAGTTTAATCCAAAGAGCAAGGAACATTTTAGCGTCTAACTTCTTAGATACTGATTCAGACGTTCTTTTATTTATTGATGGAGACATTCGCTTTGACCATAAAAAAATGTTTGAAATGGTTATGGGAGGCAAGGATGTTATTGGTGCTATAACTCCATTGAAGAAATTTAATTACGGAGCAATTGTTGATTCTGTCCTTGCGTATCAATCTATTGAAAATGCACATCGGGTAGGTGGGTACTATAATTTTAACGAGCCAATTACAGAAGAGATTGGGAATCTTTTATTAGAAGATAAGCCGATTAAAGTAAATAGGATAGGTACCGGAGCCCTTTCTATATCAAGAACTGTATTGGAAAAAATGACTGAGGTTGTTGATAAGTATAAAGACGATAGCCCTGTTGGTCAAAAAAAAGATATGTTTGATTTTTTCCCGGTTACCATAGAATACGATGAGAAATGGGGAGCGAATAGGATGATGAGTGAAGATTATGGATTCTGCAATAATTGGGCAAAACTTGGTGGTGAAATATGGGCTAAGGATGGGATTGTCCAAACTCACTCAGGAACTTTTGAATTTGCTCAATGCTTAACGGAAGATGTAAAGACTAAAAAGCTGATTGATGAAATAAGGGCTAAAGGTTAAGGCTACGTTTAATTTTTTTTGATTACTTTTACATTAAGTAATTAAATTGAATTAAATGGACATCAGGAAAATATCCATTGGCCCTGATTATAAGGGAAGTGCAATGCACTACATTGTAGGGCAGCGTGTCCTTGGAGACACAAATGAGATACATCTCATTAAGATGGACTCGGTTAAGCAGTCCATTAAGATATTCATCATTAATGATAAGGGAGAGGTTGTTCTTTGGAAAGAGTTCAATTCTACTATCCCTATTGCCATTGAATATAATATCAATATCTAATGAGGTCTCCATTTTATTTTATAGCAAAACCGGTAGAGGGTAAAAGATACAGCAACACTAAAGACTTTGGTGGTATTGAACTTATTATCAACACATCTGAGGAGGACCATAAGTTCTCTAATAGATTTGCTGAAGTGGTAGAATTGCCTTTAGGGTACAAAGGCCCTATCGAGCCCGGAGATACATTACTTGTGCACCATAATGTGTTCAAGTACTACAATGATATGAAAGGAAGGCAGAGGAGTGGAAAATCATTTTTCAAGGACGATTTGTTCTTTATTGAATCAGAGCAGTTCTATATGTTTAAGAAAGGCTCCACGTGGAATGCGTATGATAGGTATTGCTTTGTAAAGCCAATTCCTCCTACAGAGAGTTATATCAAGAAGCCTTTTAGCGAAGAGCCTCTTATGGGGATTATGAAGTACCCAAATGATTATCTTATTGAGCGTGGTATTAAGGAAGGAGATATGGTTTGCTTTAGCCCTGACAGTGAATATGAATTTACTGTAGAAGATGAGAAGCTATACCGTATGTACGACCATCAAATAACAATTAAATTATGAATCTAATCACATTCGACAACGTATTAAAAGACCCTAAAGCCTATGTATCAGACATTCACTTACACGGATTTCAAGACGTGGCAGATGAGCAACACGTATTCCGGGGGATTCAGCCAAGGGACAGTAACGATGAGTTTGCCAAATATTGTAGTGAACTATTCGTTGGTTACAAAGTATCGTTAAACTTTGTAAGACAATCCCCGTTGAATCAAGAGGAGCCAAACTTTGTACATACAGATGAGATGATGGGTGAGATAACCTGCATCTTGTATTTGAATGAGAGTGCTCCTAAGGATGACGGCACTACAATTTACGATGAGAATGGAGAACCTGTATTTACAATGTATTCCAAATTCAATCGTATGATTGCGTTTACATCAGATGCTCCTCATTCAAGAAATATTTTTGAGAACTTTGGGGAAGGAGAAAAGGCTCGATTGATTCAAGTTGCATTCTTAAAATCTAAGTAATGAAGGACGCAAAGGAAATAAAACTAAGGATTATTGCTGCAGGATACAAAGCTGTCGATGAGTTAATCAAAGTAGCTGAGGAGAATGTGGTAAAAGGAGGAGGAGAAGAGGAAGGAGAACTTGCTGCAGATAGATTGAAGAATGCTGCGGCTACAAAGAAGTTAGCCATATTCGATGCGTTCGAGATATTGAATCGTATTGAGGCTGAGAAAGAAAGTTTGGAAGCCATCAACAATGGCGTAAGTAAAACAGATACAAAACAAGGGTTTGCAGAAAGAAGGTCAAAACAATAGTCTGTGCCGAGTACTGAAGGATTATATACCGGCAGCTGTCATCTCTAATAAGAATAGAGTGAGGTCGTGGCTTTATGGCTATAACGAGCAGTATGACGTTGTCATTATATCAAAGACCGGACAGATAGGACAAATCGTTGAAATCTCAGGATTAAAGATAGCACTCCCTTTGGCTCCCGAAAAGTGTCTTCAAAGACACCCAAATAGCAAAGAGCAATTTTGGGAAAGGCAAGAGATGCCAAAAGAGTTAGCCAAGATACAATCCATATTTCAATGGAACGAAAAGCCAAAGGAATTTAAGGATAGATGGGTAGACTATATCGAGCAAGAGTTTGATTATAGGGAGCAAGGCTTTTGGTTTATGAACAATGGAGTCAAGACCTACATCACCGGTTCCCATTATATGTATCTTCAATGGTCAAGTATTGACGTTGGATACCCTGACTTTCGTGAAGCAAATAGAATCTATTGGATATTTTGGGAAGCCTGTCGTGCAGACCCAAGGTCTTTTGGTATGATATACTTGAAGATTAGACGTTCAGGGTTCTCTTATATGTCGTCATCTGAGTGTGTGAACATAGGTACTCTTGCACGTGACGCACGTATAGGAATCCTATCTAAGACGGGTGCTGATGCTAAGAAGATGTTCACCGATAAGGTTGTTCCAATCAATAGCCGTCTTCCATTCTTCTTCAAGCCTATTATGGATGGTATGGACAAGCCAAAGACCGAGTTAGCTTATAGGGTTCCTGCATCCAAGATTACCAAGAAGAATATGTACGAGTCTGATGATACAGAGATAGATGGACTCGACACATCAATAGATTGGAAGAACACTGAAGACAACTCATACGATGGAGAGAAGCTATTGTTCTTGGCTCACGATGAATCTGCAAAATGGACTAAGCCTGTAAACATTAAAGAGAATTGGCGTGTAACTAAAACCTGTCTTCGATTGGGTAGTAAGATTATTGGCAAGTGTATGATGGGTTCTACATCCAACGCACTTTCAAAAGGTGGTCAGAACTACAAAGACATTTATGAAGACTCGAATGTAAAAGTTCGTAATGCTAATGGTCAAACTAAGAGTGGGCTATATGCCATTTTTATTCCTATGGAATGGAATATGGAAGGGTTCATTGATATATACGGGCATCCGGTATTCCGTAAACCTGAGGAGCCTATTAAGGGTGTTGACGGTAATTGGATTACCAATGGAGCAATTGACTATTGGGAGGCTGAGGTTGACTCATTAAAGAATGATGCTGATGCACTTAACGAGTTTTATCGTCAGTTTCCACGTACAGAGTCTCACGCATTCAGAGATGAAAGCAAGCAGGCATTATTCAATCTGACTAAGATATATCAGCAGATTGACTATAATGACTCAATGATTAAAGAGCACTACCTTACTCGTGGTATGTTCTCTTGGAAAGATGGGATAAAAGACACTCAGGTAATATGGACTCCGGACCCTCGTGGTAGATTCAACATAAGTTGGTTCCCTCCTAAGCACCTTCAGAATAACGTACATATACGTAACGGAATTAAGTATCCCGGGAATGAACACCTTGGGTCTTTCGGTTGCGACTCTTACGATATATCTGCAGTAGTAGGGGGGCGTGGTTCAAATGGTGCATTGCACGGTATGACCAAGTTTCACATGGATGACGCTCCGGTAAATGAGTTCTTCTTGGAGTATATCGCAAGACCTCAGACTGCTGAGATATTTTTTGAGGAAGTATTGATGGCCTGCGTGTTTTATGGTATGCCAATCTTGGTCGAGAATAATAAGCCAAGGTTGTTGTATCATTTGAAAAACAGAGGATACAGAGGCTTCTCAATCAATAGACCTGACAAACAGTTCGCTAAACTTACAAAAACTGAACGAGAATTAGGCGGAATACCTAACTCATCAGAAGATGTCAAGCAGGCTCACGCATCAGCTATTGAGTCTTATATTGAAAAGTTTGTAGGCTTTGATTTAGAAGCAAAGTATCGAGACCCTGAGCAAATGGGGACAATGCCTTTTACACGAACACTTGAGGATTGGGCTAAGTTTGATATAAACGACAGAACAAGATTTGACGCTTGTATTAGTTCAGGATTGGCAATTATGGCCAATCAAAAGCACCTCTATATACCGGAGAAAAAAGAATCGAAATTAATTATTAACTTCGCTAAATATAAGAACGAAGGAACAACAAGTCAATTGATTAGATGAAAAATGTAACAATCAACATAAATACGGCATCATTCCCGAGTCAGTTAGCTACTGATGCAGAAAAGGCTTCAGACACCTTTGGTCTACAAGTGGGTCAAGCCATTCAATATGAGTGGTTCAGAAAAGATGGAAACTCCTGTAGATATTACGGTCAGTGGCAAGATTTTCGTAGACTTAGACTGTACGCAAGAGGTGAACAACCTATTGGCAAATATAAGAATGAGTTAGCTATTGATGGTGACTTGTCTTATCTAAACTTAGATTGGACTCCCGTTCCTATTCTTCCAAAGTTTATTGACATCGTTGTCAACGGTATGTCTGACCGATTGTTTAAAGTGAAGGCATACGCACAGGACGCAATGTCTCAATCAAAAAGAAGTAAGTATCAGGAGATGGTTGAGTCACAAATGGTGGCTAAGCCTGTGCTTGAAATTATTCAAGAAGAAACAGGTGCGAACCCATTTATGGTTGAGCCTGAAAAGCTACCTCAGACTGATGAGGAACTTTCTTTGTATATGCAGCTTAATTATAAGCCTGCAATTGAGATAGCAGAAGAAGAGGCAATCAATACCATCTTTGATGAGAATCATTATGACGACATCAGGAAGAGATTGGATTACGATATTGCTGTAATTGGTATAGGAGTAGCTAAGCACGAGTTCCTTCAAGGGACCGGTGTTAAAGTTTCTTATGTTGACCCTGCAAATATTGTTTACAGTTACACAGAAGACCCATTCTTTAAGGATGTATTCTATTGGGGAGAAATCAAGACTGTTCCAATTACTGAGTTGATGAAGATTGACCAATCTCTTACCAAAGAAGATTTGCAAGAAATCACTCAATATAGCCAAGCGTGGTACGATTACTATAACGTACAACAGTTCTATCAGAATGATATTTTCTATAGAGATACCTGCACTCTTATGTACTTCAATTATAAGACAACCAAAAAGATTGTCTATAAGAAAAAGAAACTTGAAGGTGGTGGTACTCGTGTAATTGAGAAAGACGAGAATTTTAATCCTCCTGTAGAAATGATGGAGGAAGGTAACTTTGAAAAAATTGAGAAGACGATTGATGTTTGGTATGAGGGTATTATGGTAATGGGTACCAATATCTTATTACAGTGGAAGATGTCTGAGAATATGGTTCGTCCTAAGTCAGCATCTCAGCACGCATTACCAAACTATGTTGCTTGTGCTCCTCGTATGTACAAGGGAGTTATTGAATCTTTGTGCCGTAGAATGATTCCATTCGCTGACTTGATTCAAATCACTCACTTAAAGCTACAGCAAGTTATTGCACGTACTGTACCTGATGGTGTATTCATTGATGCCGATGGCTTGAATGAAATTGATTTAGGTACCGGTCAAGCGTACAACCCTGAGGATGCATTAAGACTTTACTTCCAAACAGGTTCTGTTATTGGACGTAGTTTTACTCAGGACGGAGATTTCAATAACGCAAGAGTACCTATTACTCAGCTTACTTCTAACTCAGGGGCATCTAAAACGCAGATGCTTATTACAAATATGAATCACTACATTGATATGATTAGGTCTGTAACCGGACTTAACGAAGCAAGAGATGGTTCTATGCCTGACCCTAACTCATTAGTTGGTCTACAAAAATTAGCAGCATTAAATTCAAATACAGCAACAAGACATATCCTTGATGCTTCTTTGTATATTTATCGTACAATGGCAGAGGCTCTTACTTATAGAGTAGCTGACATATTAGAGTACTCTGACTTTAAAGAGGAGTTTACCAATCAAATAGGCAAATACAATGTGTCTATTTTGAATGACATAAAAGACCTTTATATTTATGACTTCGGTATATTTATTGAGGTGTCTCCTGATGAGGAGCAAAAGGCTCAGCTTGAGGCTAACATCCAAATGGCATTGTCTAAGGGTGATATTAATCTTGAGGATGCTATTGACATCCGTGAGATTAGAAACATTAAACTTGCAAATCAACTATTGAAGATGAAGCGAGTTAAGACTCAGGAGCGTGAAGAGAAGATGGCAATGCAGAAGCAGGCAATGATTGCTCAACAGCAAATGCAGTCTCAGCAATTGGCAGCAGAAACTGCTATGCAGAAACTTCAAATGGAGACTCAATCTAAGATTCAAATCAAACAAGCTGAGGTGGCTTTTGATATGGAGAAGTCTCAAAATGAAGCTGCCTTGAAATCTCAATTAATGAGAGAGGAGTTTGAGTATAACAAACAGTTAAGAGACTTAGAGGTTGGTAGCTTGACTGAAAGAGAGAAAATGAAAGAGGACGCTAAAGCAAAAAGAATTAGTCAACAAAATAGCGAGCAATCAAAACTTATTAATCAGAGGAAGAACAATCTTCCTCCATTAAACTTTGAATCTAACGAGGATAGTTTGGATGGATTTGATTTAGCAGAATTTGAGCCTCGTTAAAATGTCGAAATTTTTATCTAAGTTTGTATAAATTAAATCGAATCAAATGGAATTAAAAGTAAGAGCATTAGACGTTATTGAACCTAAGAGTGTTCAAGAGGTCGAAAAAGAATTACTTGATAAACACGAGCAATCGTTAAATCAAGGGGGCGACCAAGGAACAGGTGCTGATGATAACGCAGGAGCAGGGGATTCAGGTACTGATGATAATGCAGGTGCAGCAGCAGCAAACGAGGTTAGCTTAAAAGACGAAGACGTTCTTTCATATATTGGTAAAAGGTACAATAAGCAAATCAATTCATTGGATGATTTGGTAGCTGAACGTAAAGATTCAGAACCGCTTCCTGAAGATGTGGCCGCTTATTTACAGTATAAAAAAGAAACAGGCCGTGGGTTTGAAGACTTCTTGAAATTAAAGAAGGACTTTGATGAAATGAATCCCGACCAACTTCTTAAAGAATACCTGACTGCTACGCAGGAAGGACTCGATAGCGATGACATCGAGGCTTTGATGGATGATTACAGATTTGATGAAGAGTTGGATGATGAGTCAACCATCAAGAAAGCAAAAATCGCAAAAAAGAAAGTACTTGCTGAAGCCAAGAAATACTTCAATGCTCAGAAAGAGAAATACAAAATGCCACTTGAGTCAAGACCGGCATCTATCTCTGATGAAGAGAAGGAAGTTTACGAAAGCTACAAGCAGTATATTCAAGAGGCAAAGACCATAGAGGAGGAGACCAAACGTAAACGTCAATGGTTTGACCAAAAGACGGACGAAGTTTTTAGTGGAGAGTTCAAAGGTTTTGAGTTCAACATTAATGACAAGAAAATTATGTTTGCCCCCGGAGATGCCAATGAGTTGAGAAAAGTTCAGTCAACGCCACAAAATTTCATTCAGAAATTTTTGGATGAGCAAGGACTAATCAAAGACGCAGCAGGTTATCATAGGTCGTTGTCAATAGCAATGCATCCTGAAAAGTTTGCTAAGTTCTTTTATGAACAAGGTATGGCTGATGCTACTGATGATGTTACTCGTAAAATCAAGAACATCAATATGACGGAGCGTAGAGCCCCCGAAATTGGTAAGCCATCAGGTGGATTGCAGGTGAAAGCGGTAAACCCTGATTCAGGTAGAAACCTGAAAATCCGCAGCATAAAAAAAATGTAAAACAAAATTAAACTTAAAAGAAAATGGCAAGTGCATTATTGAGCAATCCTACCTATCAATTGCAGCCAAGTGCTGAGCAGGTAGCCTTGCAAACAAACTACATTACCAACTTCAACTTCTTGAATCAGTATCTTCCTGATACTTATGAGAAAGAATTTGAGCGTTATGGTAACAGAACCATCGCTTCTTTCCTACGTATGGTAGGAGCAGAGATGCCTTCTAACTCTGACCAAATCAAATGGGCAGAACAAGGACGTTTACACATTAAGTACACCAACTGTACTTCAGCAGCAGCAGCAGGTGCTTCTACAGCAACTTTCACTGTAGCTGATTCAGGTGTTACTTACATCGCTATCCGTGTTGGACAAACTGTAATGATTCAGAACAACACCTCAGGTGTTTACAACAAGGGTATCGTAACTGCAGTACCTTCAGCAACTACTTTTACAGTAGCTTACTATGAGGCTGCAGGTCAGGCTTTCGCTGTGTCAACTCAATGTACTGTATTCATTTACGGTTCTGAGTTCAAGAAAGGTACCAATGGAATGATTGGTTCTTTGGAATCAGAAGATGAAATCTTCTCTAACAACCCTATTATCATCAAAGATAAGTATGCGGTTAACGGTTCTGATATGGCTCAAATCGGTTGGGTTGAAGTAACTACCGAGAATGGTGCTACCGGATACCTTTGGTATTTGAAATCAGAGCACGAAACTCGTCTTCGTTTTGAAGATTATCTTGAGACTGCAATGATTGAAGCTGTTCCTGCTGCTACAGGTTCAGGTGCAAAAGTTGCCGGTATGATGGGTTCTGAAGGTATCTTCTACGTTGTTAACGAGCGTGGTAACGTATGGGGTGGTGGTACTCCAACTACCTTGCAAGATTGGGATACAATCGTTTCTCGTCTTGATAAGCAAGGTGCAATCGAAGAGAACGTAATCTTCGTAAACCGTGGTCTTAGCTTTGACATCGACAATATGTTGGCTACATTGAACGGATATACTTCAGGTGGTGTTGCTCAGTCTGCATCATTCGGTTTGTTCGACAATGACGTTGATATGGCGTTGAACTTAGGCTTCACAGGTTTCCGTAGAGGTTACGACTTCTACAAGTCTGATTGGAAGTACTTGAACGACCCAACTATGCGTGGTGGTCTTAACGCTACCGCTTCTACTGCAACCGGTACTATCACAGGTTTGATGGTTCCTGCAGGTTCTACTTCAGTGTATGACCAAATTATGGGTAAGAACGCTAAGCGTCCTTTCTTGCACGTAAGATACCGTGCGTCTGAAGCTGAAGACCGCAGATACAAAACTTGGATTACAGGTTCTGCCGGTGGTGCTGCTACAAGCGACCTCGATGCAATGGAAGTCAACTTCCTTTCTGAGCGTTGCGTATGTACCTTGGGTGCAAACAACTTCGTATTGTTCCGTTACGGATAATTAGGAAGCTAATAATAAGGGGAGTGTCTTTGAAGACACTCTCCTTTATTTAATCAAATCAAATTAAATTCAATACAAAATGGCAAAAAGTGTAACCCCTGTAGACAAAGTCTACAAGCTGAAAATAGGCAATCCCTTATCATATACATTGGCTTCAAGAAACCATCCGAGATACCCTCTTATGTGGTTTGATGAGAAGAACAATGTCAATCGTGCTCTTAGATATGCAGTAAACCAAAAGTCCCCATTTGAGGACGAACAAGATGGCAATGCAATCATTGAGCCGATTATATTTGAAGACGGCTTTCTTCGAGTTCCAAAACAAAATCCTGTACTACAACAATTCCTTCACTACCATCCATTGAATGGTATTATCTTTACAGAAGTAGATAAAGAGAAAGAGGCAGCTGAAGAGGTTGAGGACTTGAACTTGGAAGTTGAAGCATTAGTAGAGGCTCGTCAATTAAGTATCGACCAAATTGAAACTCTTACAAGGGTAATGTTTGGCAAAGACCCATCAACCGTGTCAACTGCAGAGTTGAAGCGTGACATCTTGGTATTTGCTAAGAATGACCCGAGAGAGTTCTTAAATATATTGAATGACCCTGAATTAAAGTTCCAAGCTAAAATTCGTTTGTTCTTCGAGAACAAGCTGTTAATCTTGAGAAATAACGACAAGGAAGTGTGGTACAATACATCAACCAACAAGAAGAAAATGTTGTCTGTCCCTTATGGAGAAGACCCATACGAAATGGTAGCAGGCTTCTTACAAAGTGATGAAGGTATTGACTCACTTAAGATGTTAGAAGCTATTTTAGCATAGATAGATTGATAGATAGATTGATAGTTGATTGGAAATGAGGGCATCTTGTGCCCTCTTTTTTTTTATGTATATTTGTAAAAAAGGAAAAAAATGATAAACTCTGTGCGAAATATGGTTTTATCCGTATTGAACAAAAACAATTACGGATATATCTCTCCTTCTGATTTCAATCTTTATGCACAGAACGCACAGATGGAAATATACGAGGAGTACTTTAGCAGCTATAACCAAGTTATAAATGCGGAGAACACACGTACTGCAGGTACAGATTATGCTGATTTAGAGCAGCCAATGTCAGAGACTATGGAGTCTTTTTTAAGGACAGAATATTTGACACGTATCTCTGAAAATAAGTTCTCTGTTCCATCATTAACAACTACCGGAGACCAAGCGTACTATATCTTGGATATTCAGTGTAAGCCTGTTGTTTTAAAGACAGGATTCAATACATCTGTTGCCTTGAATCAATTGATAGACTCGTTTGCTACATTCTTGACAAATGGGATATTGCCAAATGATGTGGTGGTTAATCTTACTACAGGGAATATTTCTTCAGTTGTTGCAGTATTAAGCAATACAGCTATTCAGTTATCCTCAAACATATTCCCATCTACAACAGGTGCTAACTATGCAATTATATCATCTGCTACAATAACTCAAGCAGAGAAGGTGAATAACTCAAAAATTACTTTGCTGAATAACTCAAACCTAACTGCACCAACAATTCAATACCCTGCATACACATTGCAGGGTGAGGTGCTTACCTTTTATCCTACTGCGATTAGGAATAAGGGACAGGTTCAAGCTACATACTTTAGATTTCCAAAGGTTCCAAAATGGACTTACATTACGCTTTCTAATGGAGAGCCTGTGTTTGACCAATCTCAGTCTGATTATCAAGACTTTGAACTTCCGCAAGAGGACGAGTACAAATTGGTAACAAGAATCTTGCAGTATTGCGGAGTTTCTATTCGTGAAACTGAGGTCACATCATTTGCTTTGGCAAAAGAACAGCAGGAACAAAACCCATAAAACTTTTAAGATATGGCATATATATCACAGTATCAATATTATGAGAATGGAGGAGTTCAGCCTGAAGATGCTAATTGGGGCTCCTATCAATACATTAGCCTTCAAGACATCGTAAATAACTTTTTGCTGATGTACTCAGGAAACCATTCTTTGGTTAACAACGAGGAGCGTTACAAGATTTTGTTCCACGCTAAGCGTGCAATACAGGAGTTGAACTACGATGCATTCAAGGAAATAAAGGTATTGGAGTTAACCGTTCCTGATTCTCTAAGATACATTCTCCCATCTGACTATGTCAATTGGGTTCGTATCTCTTTGTACAAAGATGGTTGGCTTAGACCTTTGACTGAAAATATTCAAACCCTTTCATCAAGAGCATATCTTCAGAATGCACAGGGTAGAATTTTGTTCAATCAAGAAGGAGAGGCCATATCTCCTCAATACTCTCAGATTGATTTTGATAGGTTGACTAAAACAAAGAAGAGCATTTACCTTAATCAGGCGAATCAATTCTATGGTAGCGAAGGATGGAACTACGATGGAATGTGGTATTTTGAAGGAAATATTGGTGCGGCTTATGGGTTAAATACTGAAACAGCAAACTTCAACCCTACCTTTAACATAGACCGCAAAGCAGGAGTAATCAACTTTGACTCTCCTATGTCTAATCAGCAGTGTATTCTTGAATATATTTCTGATGGTATGGAGCAAGGGGATAACTCAAAAATTACTGTTAATAAGCTGTTTGAGAAATACGTTTATGCTTATATTCAGTATGAGATTTTGAATAGCAAATTGGGCGTGCAAGAATATGTAGTTGCCCGTGCTCGTAAAGAAAAATCAGCGTTATTAAGAAACGCAAAAATTAGAATCAGCAACATTCATCCCGGAAGACTCTTAATGAATTTGAGAGGATTGGACAAGCAAATCAAATAAGATGGCAAAACTTACAAGGAATTTCGTAGCAGGAAAGATGAACAAGGTAGTTGACGAAAGGATACTACCTGAGGGAGAATATATTGATGCTATGAATGTAAGGATGGGTTCTACCGAGAACTCAGAGATAGGCGTTATTGAGAATACTAAGGGGAATCTTCCCCTTACTTCATTGGCGTATATTGATGGCACTCCTTTGAGTGCTGCTGCAAAATGTATAGGAGCCATTC
>JACCDY010186934.1_pt1 | contig 62170 bp, 62 predicted proteins | sample 7446391 | NCBI WGS metagenome assembly JACCDY01 (sample SAMN15323451, study PRJNA562643) | freshwater metagenome | isolation source: river surface water | place: USA:Blue River Watershed | collected 2017-08-18
AATAAATATGGAGTTGAATATGTTTCACAATCAAATATTATTAAAGATAAAATAAAAAAAACTAACATTAATAAATATGGAGTTGAGCATATGCTTTCAGCACCTGTGATAAGACAACAAATTAAAGAAACAAATTTTAAAAAATATGGTGTTCAAAATGCATTTTCAGATATAACTAAAAAAAAAATTAAGGAAACTAATATAAAACGATTTGGCACTGAATATGCATCTCAATCAAATCAAATTAAAGAACAGGTTAAGGATACAATAAAAAGACGTTATGGTGTTGAAAATATTATGCAAATAGAAGGAGTTAGAGATAAAATTAAAGAAACAAATAAGACTAAATATGGAGTTGAGTATCCGCAACAGAATCAAGAAGTCTTTGAAAAGGCTCAGAAGAACGCCAAACGTCTAAAAGACTTCACAATGCCTTCAGGTGCCATAAGACAGGTCCAAGGATATGAACCCTTTGCCCTCCGTGATCTTCTTCAAGCAGACATCAAAGAAGAAGAAATCAAAACAGATCGCAAAGAAGTTCCTCGTATCAAATATTCAGCAGATTCCCTTGGCGACAGCCGAGCTGCGCCTCGCGAAGAAAAGGATCGTTACTACTTCCCAGATATCTTCATCCCTAAAGAAAATCGCCTGATTGAAGTGAAGAGTACATGGACCTATAAATGTAAAACAGACTTTGTGGCTCAGAAAGGAGATGCCGCGAAGGCAGCCGGCTACAAATATGAATTATGGATTTATGATGGTAAAGGAAAGCGTGTTGAAGAACCGGCCAGAAACACTATTATTCCTCCACCTACTAATAAAATTGACACAAATATTACCTCAGAAAATAACTAAAAAACAAATGAATTCACTTGCATATTATGTTAAAGCAAAAGATACATGGACATCAGATGATGAACAATATTTGCGTCAAAGTCATTTGCAAAATAAAAATATCAATGAAATTGCAGATCATTTGAAGAGAACCCCAGGATCTTGTGCCTATAAAATGAAAATCCTAGGTTTGATTACAGATCATAGAACAGTACCTGGTTATGAGGATTATACAAAAAGTACGCTCTATGCAGAGATTAGAGCTACTAATCCACCAAAGAAAAAAGAAGGCGTCCAATCACAAGCACCATCTCATTCATATGTACAAGAACTAAAAGATATTAAAACCATTCTATCGGCTCTTCAAAAAGATGTTGCAGATATCAAAGGACTTATTGATATTAATAATAAATTGTCCGATATTCGGAATCTTATTATTAATAAATAGATTTATTCACTTTCATTTGCAATTCTAAGTTGTTCTAAGCATTCCGTATGTGGTATTAATGTTTCAAAAGTAAATACATTAGGTGGTATACGAATGTCTTCCAAAAGAATACGATAATAAGCGGCTTTGACATAATCATTATCTAATGGTAAATCTGATATCAAATCATCATCTGAATCTATATAAAATGCGGCCCAACTACGTCTTCCATGTCTTATACTTGATAATTTATTACTTTTAGAATATACAATAAATCTTATGAGTGTATTATTATATACTGTAGGCATATTAATTGTTTTTAATACGATTCCATACTTTCTTCCTACACTTGAAATTTTATCAATTATAACTAATAATTTATTTTCAAGATAATCATTTCGTGGACTAAATATATGTGAATTATCACTAACTGTTGCGCAATACCGATCACCAATAATTTCTGAGGCAATCCAATTAAGAAATGGCATAATATTATTAATCTTACTTTTTATATCAAGTTTATTTAATAATAAAGAAATGAATGAATTATTATCTGGTTGTTGAATAATATTAGCAAGCCACATATTAATAAATTCTGCATGACCACCTGTTAGAATATTTAAATAATTCATAATAGGCTGGCACAGCATGTGATCATCCTCAAATGAATTGCGCGGACAACTTTTATTATATTCATCTCCTTTAAACCCCGTAAATAGATTTAATGTATTAGATGGACATTTAGATATGTCAGGGTAGAAAGCAGTACATTTATAACTTCTTCTCTGTGGATCTTCCAACCATTTATCAATAAACTTTATATTTTTCTTTTTCCCCGTATAATTATCGTATTCATTTAAAACGAAATTTGATGTTAAAATTTTAATTTGTGATAGCGAATATTGTAAATAAGTACCATCACCATTACTTTTAAGGAATGTTGCACCAACTAGACAATATTCCTTCTCAAAATTAACTTTCATTTCATTATATTTGGAATCTTCAGTCATTATTGAATCTTTTTATATGGAATAAAACACGTCAATTTTTAACTGTAATCTTTAAGCTAGATGCACTTTTATTATTTTGCACACAATTACATTAATAAACCATCACTCACTGTAATCCATATGTCGCCTTATTCGCGTCATAATTATTCAATACTTCAGCGGCCGATAAAGCCTTATTGTATATTCTGACAATACCCATATCTCCCTGGAACTGCTGTGCAAATTCATTTCCATTATAATTGCCGAGATAGAGTGGTGTGGTCGTATTTTTTATACTTGCAAATGAATGCGAATTACTTCCTACTAGCACACCATTCTTATATAATGCAATAGAATTTGCCGCAACATTCGTCCAAACACCCACAATCTGATACCATGTCCCTGTTGTAACAGCCGTTGCAGGACTATTAACAGATGTTGTTCCATTACCAACCTCAAAGTATGTTTCATTTGTTGATGGATTGGTTCTAAAACCATAGCCCCAATCTGCAGCTCCACCGCCATTATTCGTTTTTGAAACATATGTTCTCGTTTTTCCTGTAATAACTGAATATTTAATCCATACTTCCACTGTCCAATCGCCTGTACCTGGCTCTAAAGCTGCATTGTCTGCCACTGAGATCTGCGATGTTGTTCCGTTAAATGTGAAATAAGGACTCGTGTACGTGATCGCAGTCATTGTTCCATTCAGACCCGAGCCTACAAGGCTTGTCACAGTTGTCCCTGTACCAGGATAAGATGCTGTATCAATTTGATTGTAATATAGGACCAAATTTGATGTAGTGACTAAATAGCCACCCTTAGTTGCATTGAAATTAGTCAGTACATTCGCTGCGCTCAGCGCAGTATTATAAACACGTGCCTGTGCAATATTTCCAGTCCAGAAACTGACAGGTGTTGCACCACTTATATGTGAACCAATTCTTAGTGTCTCACCAATATAACTCAATGTCACATTTGTATTTTGATTCACCGCCGTGCCATTAATATATAGCGTCATTGTATTTGTAGTGTCATTGAAGGTCAGTACCACATGCTTCCAAACATTTGTAGGGAAGTTAGCACTACTCACAAGCTGATATGATCCACCTACACCTCCATACAAGGTCCCCGCTGCAATCCAGAATACATTGTTTGAAGAACTTATTATGTTATGACTGCTGGCAACAGATGTAGCATAGACCCATGCTTCTAAAGTATAATTAGTCCCTGATGAAAGTGGTGTTCCTATTGCAACAAATGTACTCGTTCCATTAAAAACAATTGAACCTCCATTTGCGCTACTATATGTACCACTTGTAATTGTATATCCAGTGCCGTCTATAAGATTTGTCCATGTTGTTCCAGATCCAGGATATGATGATGTATTGCCGGCCTGGACATTTACAAGAAGTCCAGTACTAACTATATTAGGAAATCTACTTAGCAGGAAATTGTAGTTCTGTACTACTTCGCCATATGACAGTTTACGATTATAATAAAACATATTTGCGACATAGCCGAACGGTTGCCCAGAGATTCCACCCCAAGACAAATGAGCATTACCTCCTGCACCTGCTGCTGCCGATCCGACCTGTGTACCATTAATGTAGAAAATAGTGGAACTATTATCACCGACGACTGTATACTGAACCCATGTGTCTTCAATAGCAGTTATATCATAGCCACTATCTACAAATGCAGAAGTATCATTATTATAAAAGCCCAAATTGTCCGTGCTGATTTGAATCAATAAAGCATGATCATTCGGATTGCTTCTATACAATGTCCTCCATGCGGCTGAACTTGTAATAACACGACCCCAACAAACATAGGTATAACCTGAAGTCGGTAGAGTTGGACCTGTACCGATTACTGTAATATTTTTCGGTGTTGTTGTACAATCAAAGGTTTTCACTCCATACAATGACAAATATGTTGCACCATCTGCCAGTGTATGATTGTAGCCACTAGTTATATCGGTCACTGTTGTACCTGTACCTGGATAACTTGCTACATTAAATGCATCAAGTTGTATTATTAGGCCGGATGTTACTAATGCAAATGGAATAGTAGACCCTGCTCTTCCAAAACCATTTAGGGCTGCTATGGAGGCAACGCATGGCATTCTTATTATTTAATCATATTATATAAAATTGAATGTTTAATGCAATTTTAAATCAAATTATAGAACAAATTCATTATGGAAGTGAAACAAGATACATGTTATCTCTGCCTCTTTGAGGCTTCAGAGGAAAACGCATTCATAGATCCACATCCTTGTAATTGCAAAGGCTCAATCAGGCTCCATAAAAGCTGTTTTGAAGAACTATTTAAAACGTCAAAAAGTTGTGGCATCTGTAAAACAAGATATAGAGACAGATTCACTGGAATTAGACGATTATATATCTATATCAGCTATGGACCTATATTAGAAGCCTCATACGTAGATGGGATATTAGAAGGCCCATATAAAATATTTGATTATGGCAATTTAGTGGAAGAAGGGACTTATGTTGCCGCTATGAAAGAAGGAATTTGTAAAAAATATAGACGTGATGGATCTCTTGAAGAAGAGATTACATATCGCGCTAACAAAAAACACGGGCCACAGATTAAACATTATCCTAGTGGCAAAGAAGTGGAAGAGATCTTCTGGAACGAAGATGTAAGAGATGGACCAACAAGAAAATATGTTTATGGGACAGAATGGCATTTACAGGAAGAATCTCTCTATGATAAAAATAAATTAACTATCGTGAGACAGTTCTATCAAAATGGCCAAATGAAATCAGAAAAACATTACACTGAAGACCGTCTTCATGGACCCTATATAATCTATTCTGAATATGGTATACTCAAAGAAGAAGGTTATTTTGAAAATGATTCCCTTAATGGAACATATAAATTATATTGTGCCGATGGCAGCCTCTCAGAAGAACGAGAATACGTCAATGGAATTCTTAATGGACCATACAAAATATATGATCACGGTAAATTGAAGATTGAATACAATTACATGAAAGGTCTTCGTCTGGCATCTTATAAAATCTTTGATGAGTCAGGGAAAATGAAACGGAAGAATCGTTAGTTATTTAAAAGTAAATTTGAATTTTTAGTGGATCCTTTTTATATGTAAAATGTCCGAAGATCAGGATAATTGTTACGTATGTATGGGCCCTGAGTCTCAAGAAGAACCTTTTGCAAATCCCAATCCATGTGATTGCAAAGGATCTATTAAACTCCATAGCAGCTGCGCACAACAGGTAATGGCTATGAGCAGCTCATGCGGTATCTGTAAAAATCTATGGAAATTCACAGGAATTAGACGTAACGTATATGGAAATAAGCTACACTCAGAAGTTCCATATGTAAATGGTCTGGTCAATGGACTATTGAAGACTTATAGTATAATTGATGGTTCATTAAGTAATGAAATGCCTTATGTTAATAATATACCTCATGGTCTATATAAATTATATGACAATACTGGAATTTGTCTTGTTGAATGTATGTATGCAAATGGAAAACGCAATGGAATTTATAAAAATTATTATCCAAATGGTCGGTTAAAAGAAGAGGGGACTCATTACAATGAATTCAAAGATGGAATTAGTAAGGAATATAATATTAATGGGTGGCTACTTTATGAGAGGATTTGGGCTGGCGGTTTTCAACATGGTATTGAAAAAGCATATAATCCAGATGGAACCGTTAAATATGAATCTATGTGGATTAATGGAGTTTTGGCTCAACCATAATATAATTTCAGAGAAAATGTTATATTTGTTTTTATTAAAATTGAAATTATGTGCTGCATTTATGAATCAGAATAAAAATGGTATATCATTATTATGATGCATATGTTGCATTTGGTTTTGTTGATAATAAAACCGAATCTATATTATCTTATAAATCATTAGAAGAGTTTAATGATATTTCAGTCTTTGCAACTGAAATAATTCGCGGTTATATATCTAAAGCATTTATTGGATTTACATGTCAAATTGATCCAAAAACAGGAATACCTCAGATGGATCAGAATAAATATAAATCACTAATGAAATTTATTGAAAAATATAGGACCTATCATGGGATTCCCGATGAAGAACAGTTAGATGTTGTATTTCGTCCTGTATTGAGAGGTGATTATCAGGTTGAATCATCATATGATTTTGAATCAGACAGCGACAGTGACAGTGACAGTGACTAAATAATCAGGTAAAAAATATATTTTATTTTTTCTTATTAATGATCTTCAGAGCAATGACAAGAATCTATATCTGAGTCATAGTTATTCAAATCTTTTATATATTCTAAGAATAAAGAATTTTTATCAACAATACATGGAACAATTTGCACCTCTCCTTCAATTTGTAGCCGATCTCCGAATTCTTCCAAGAAAGCCTTCACTTTCTCAATGGAATCTACAATATTTTCCATTGTCGGTGCATCAAACATAAAACCGATTCCTGCTCTAATGAGATCCATTTTTTCATCCAGAAATAGATCGTGCATTCGCCCATGGATTTTCGGCATGAAGTCATAAATTTTTAGTTCTGTCTCTGTGTCGGCCATAAGGCGCATAGCAGCCTTCGTTCTTCTGTCTAAATCATAATCACTGGAATCTAATAGAATTCCAATGAAAAGTTTTGCCTGGAACCATTCTTCTTCCATGTTTTAGTGGCTTTAAGTGGCCCATATAATATCAAATTTTTATGCCCCGATAAGTCTAAGGGGGTGCGCCTATTAATTCTAGATCATGATTGCACCTCGGTTGCAAGGCAGGATATCATCTGATCCAGGAGCCCTCAATGAACTCAATAGAATTTATCCATGGCTTCCCAATCAATATACAATAAGATCTGATGCAATTGTTCAGGTCTACAAAGAGAAAATCCTTAGCCGCATAGCGGCCAAATGGACCTGTATGCGCGACTTCATTTTATATGCAGTCTTTAAAGCACCCATAACGACAGGAGAAGATGGTAAGTATTCAGTGACTACTGAGAGTACTAAGAGCAATGATCCATGGATCTTCAAGCCATCTCTATTTCCATTTGGTCCATCAGTTATATCAAATCATTGGATCTTATGGAACCGTGATGCAGCATTTGAGACCGCCTTTGCAGATGAAGAAATCAATAGATTGCTGCACACATATATTAGCCGGCGTGTAGGCCATCAGAGGTTCCAGTTTGCCTGGTATAAAAATCCTAGTCCTCACAGTCAAGAGTTTTGGCATGTTCATGTGTTTTGGACCGAAGATTAGCCTGCATTATGCACAAAAAATTATTATCTGGATAATTTATTTACTAAATAAACTATCCAGATTCTGTATCAAGTTGGCAGTAAGCTGCGATCTTACCATTTGGTAACTTGAACCAGATGACTTCCATGCCTGAATATAATGTCAGGAATCCACAGAAACCAATATCATCCAGAATATTAACACAGTCTGGTATTTCAAAGTTTTTCTTTGCCTTAAATCCAAACCAACCACCTAAGTGAATCTTTGATTCATCAGTAAATTCAATTCTATCAGATAAATTATCTAATAGGTACTGACCTTCCTCATTAGAAGCATAATAGAATTGTATATCAGTTGGCGCATTATCATAGAATCCGCCATCATTACGGGCTTCTACCGCAATAATTGATGGATAGCGTTTATGTCTTCCTTTATATTTATGCCATCCAAATAGACGCCGATTATATGATGTTTCAATAATATAATAATCTGTATTTTCAATTAATTCTGCATTTGCAGCTTTAAATGCCTTATAATCCTGAAATCGTTCTTCTTCGTTTTTATAGTCTTGCAAAGATTGATCTTCTTCATCTTGATATAAATCACGGTATGTAAAATTGTATCTGGCGACTACTTCCATTTTATGTTATGTTAGAATAAAAATAATATTTTTTCAAATTTTGAAAAATATTATTTTTTGGACTGATTATATCTATGGCTTAACAATGCTCCATATTACACCATTAACAGTGACTTTCAAATTATTTTCATTGGCAAATTCATTTACAGCTTTTACTACTCCATGCCAATAGTCACTATAATCATCTCCAAATAAAACTCCTCCTGATTTAAGAAGATTCCAATAATGTGTTATATCTGATTTAACTGGTGCATATTCATGCGCTGCATCAATATATATAATATCAGCATTTATATTATAATATTTTAAAACATCTGCACCTTGGATACTTGAAATAGGAAATGGTGCAATTATATTATCAAATCCTAATTTTTTAACATTTTTTGTAAATGTGTAAAATACAGAAGGATATCCATTAATAATATTTAGAGAATTACCATGATCTTTTCTATCTATACCCCATGTCCAAAATTCAGGTGCTCCAAGCCATGTATCAACTGCAATAATAGTTGGTGATTTAATTCCATATTTAACCATACAATCTGCCATTTGAGTAGTACTACGTCCTTTCCATGTACCCACTTCAATAATAGTATTTGTTGAAGCTGTTAAGAAATTAGTAAATGTAGTATTAAAATTATTATCAACCCATCCTTGTAAATCTGGTTCATAATTATCCACAGATAAATTTAGAAATGCATTTGATTTAAGTCTATTTATAAATTCAGCAGCCATGATGATATATGATAAATTTATAATTATTTTTTAAGTATCCATAATTCAATTACTAAAAAATAAATTAGAAAACTCTATATAATTTAGATTTAAATAGAATTAGAAAATTTTTAATACCTACAGTTATGAGTTTATGAATTAAAATTTGAAAAATCCGTATTTTTATATGATCTAATAAACAAAATGAGAAAGATTATTAAAAATCATGTTCAGGACCTACAAGAGATTATTGAAGCTCTTGATATATCTGAAGGTAATTCTTTAAAAATTTCAAAACTTCTCCAAAAAATATACGATGCAGCTGAATCTGAGGAAGAATCAGAGTATTCTGACACTGAAGATGAAGAGGAAGACGAATATGATTCTAATACATATAGCATGTTCAGATTATTATGTCAGAATAAAATTATTACCTGGGAAATTGTCCAGGCTTTTCCAGAATATCCTTGGAGCTATGAAGAATTATCATCTAATGAAAATATTACTTGGGAAATTGTACAGGCCAACCCTACAAAACCTTTTAATTATGAAAATCTAAGTTATAATCCAAATATTAAATGGGAACATGTACAAAGCAAACCACGCGAACGATGGTATTATCCATATCTAAGTTGTAATCCAAATATTACATTGGAAATTGTAAAAGCAAATCCTGAAAAACCATGGGATTATAACTATTTATCTCGTAATAAAAATATTACTTGGGATACTGTAAAGGCAAATCCTGATATTCCTTGGAATTACGGTGAATTATCAGCAAATGAAAATATTACTTGGGATATTATACAGGCACATCCTGATAGTTCCTGGGATTATGATGTACTATGTTGGAATAAAAATATTACTTGGGATATTATTCAAGCAAATTCTGATATTAAATGGGATTTTCGTTATGTAAGTGAAAATCCTAATATTACCTGGAAAATTGTTCAAGCAAATCCTCAATATAACTGGAACTATATATATTTAGCAGGAAATAAAAATATTACATGGGAAATTATGCAGGCAAATCCTGAGAAGCCATGGAAATATGACTTGTGTTTAGAATTAAATCCAAATATTACATGGGATATTGTTCGTGAAAATATGGAATTAATTAAAAATAATTTGGGAGAAGACGATGAATGATCTGCTTATGAGAAATTTATAAAAAAACATCCGGCTATTTTTTATAAATTTTCATTGTAAATTATACGCATAAATTAGAAATGCCAAATAACAGAACTACCCGTCGTGCGCCCAAATCTATTAGCTTTGGAAACAATAGCTATTACAATAAGCCCAGGAATAATAATAATATTTGGGCTTCAAAACCAGTTGGACATCATGTAAGTCATTATATGAAATGGACTCCAGAGACCAATATAGTGGGAATTCGTCCAAAAAATGCACAATATCGTAGTGAAAATACAAGATATAATAAAACTTACTATAATCATCTAAAAAAAATTTATAATTTATCCAAAACTGAAACTGAAGAGGAATTTATGGCTAAAACAATTGAGGGCTATAAGAATGCATTAGAAAGTGGTTATTCACAAGAACAAATTAATTCATGGGTACAAAATGAATTCAAAGATTGGAAAAAAAGAAGGCCAATAGCTGAACGTGAAAGATTAAGTTCTTTAGCCAGTGAGCAATCAAAAATACAACCTGAACTAAAAAGACGTGAAAATATGCAACAAATGAGTGCAAATTTCGCAAAGATGGTTGCAAATATTGAACTTAATAATACAAATACAAATGCTAATTATCAAAGAAAAGTAAGAAATGCACTAAATAGAAATTTTAATAGTCGTAAAAGTAATACGAGGAAAAACTATCTTAATAGAGAATTTAAAAAAATGTTTGGTCTGAACATTAACAAATAAAACATTATCACAGCATTTAAATCAAATATTCTTTGAAAACTGTGACAGCATCCTCAAAGCGGATCTCATTCTCTTTGGCAAAACGATTCAAGACTTTCTAGATCATGGTCCATATCTTCATGTTCGTTACATTCTATTATGTTTAATCGGCTTTTACTGTCAATTTAATAGAAAAAATTTTCAAATTTTATTCTATGCTCAATATATGAAACAACCTTTAATAATTATATAAATATTATGATTTAAAGCTAAAAAATAAATATATTATAAAATGCATCAAAAATTTACAGTAAAAAAACATAATGGTGAGTTAATTTTCAATGATTATGGTGGTTATGAATTTAGAAATCCATCTACAATGTGGTGTATAAAAGAAGCCAATAAAATATATAATTGGGCTGATTTTAAAGAGATTATGATCAATACATATGATTTTGAGAGTTCAATTGATGAATACACCTATAGTAAAAATGATACATATCATAGAACTGTCCCTGATTTTAATTTTCATGCATGGCCACAAGTCGGTATTCATGATTATATTGATGTTGTTAATCAAATGGATATTATTGGTAGAGAAAATCCAGAGTGTATGAAAGTAGGATGGATTGGTAATCCAGATACAAATAAAAATAGAGTAAAGCTTGTCAATATTGGTCAGAATCGTCCAGATATTTTTGATTTTATTCCTATGAATTGGATTGGTAAGAATGGTGATATACTTATTGGAAATAAGTATATATCACTTCCAGATTTGGTAAAAAAATATGGAATATTAATTGATATTGAAGGTAATGGATTTTCAGGACGACTAAAACATCTAATGTGGTCCCATAGACCATTATTACTTGTTGATCGTCCTCACAAAGAGTTTTTCTTTGAATTTATGCAACCATATATACATTATATACCAGTCAAACGTGATTTAAGTGATTTAGTTGAGAAAACTGAATGGTGTCTACAAAATTATAACGAAGCCCAAAAGATTGCTGAGAATGCCTATAAATTTGCTAAGAAATATCTGACAAGAGAGGCTTGTTATGCTCAATGGAATAAAGTTATTCAAGAAGTAATTAGTGAGGGAAAGTGAGTATAGATTTTATTAATTCTATATCAAATACTCTTTGAAAACCGCGACAGAATCCTCAAAGCGGATCTCATTCTCTTTGGCAAAACGATTCAAGACTTTTAGAGCGAGTAAAGTATTCTTTCTAAAAGTTTTGTATAATCTAGATTTAAAAGTCCTATGTGAGAATGAGTCTTGATTGCTACTAAGATGAATCAATATAGCTTCAATCTCTTCATCTGTTAATTCTGGATTAACTTCAGAACGTACCTTGTCTAATAGTGTCTGTACTGGATCATCATCTTTAAGAAGCTTATTTATTGCATCCAAGACGACCTTATTACATTCATTGATACTTTCTTGACACTTATAATAATAGTATTGTGCATCTTGAAAACGTTCCTCATAGGAATCTTTCTGTAGTGGTAAATCAAGCATCGGCTGCTTCGGTTTAACATTAATAGTATTTTCCAAGATACTTAGTGGCTTCACATATAATGATCGTTTTTCTACTGGCACATGATCTAATATTTTATTAATTGTGTAATTATGAATACATTCAGTAGCCTCATTGATAATGAAAATCAGAAATGTATCCCAATCTGGTGTTCCTTTAGAGTTTATAGGCATATTGCTTTCTTCAGGAAAGAAATAGCCAACATGAGTGGCCAGGAAACGATTTTTTAGAAGTTCTAGTGACATTTTAATTATTGTCCAGATCACCAGATATATCAATTTTTTCTGGTCTTACGATTGCGTTTTCTATATTTACGAGATTTTCTGCGGCGTCTGCCTCCTTCTAATGTACCATTTGCTCCGCCACCTTCTGCTCCTGCTCCGCCACCACCTGCTCCGCCACCACCAATACTACAGGTTCCATCCTGCATTTCAATAAATATACTACCTGGATCACTATTGCCAAATAAACCAGCTATTGATGGTATATTTCCATTTGATACAGTATTATTATTTACTTCTGCATTATCTGCACCAGTTATTTTAAATTTATTATAAAACTGTTTTCTATAACCAACAATAAGTCGTATTTCTGTCTCATTTAATTCAAATCCAACTTCACTACCATTAGCTAAAGTAAGTTTTTTACTAAATGCACTTTCAATTTCTTCAGGATGTAAATAACCCATACATTTGGGAATAGGACATTTAAATGCATATTCTCCATATTGTCCGTCCTTTAAATGACCTAAAATGGAAACTTTACTTAATAGATTTTCACTGTGATCAAATTGATTACCATCTTTATCAATATGGCGAAATTGTACTAGAGGGGGATCATCATCGTAAGCAATAACATTTGTACCTTCTTCAACTAAAATTGGCTCCTGATAACTATCACTTGGAATTAGAATTTTTGTACTTTTTGGCTTCTCTATTTTTCCCATTGTTCTCCTGAATTTTTTAGGGAATGCTTTATTTGTAAGTGTAAATTTACTTATATTTAATCCTTCAGGAGGATTTAATGGTGCATCCCAAGCGGCTTCAACCATTTGTTTTAATGCTTCATAACGTGTTATTTTACCTCTTAAACGATTTAATTCAAATGCTTTATTTCTTAATGTATTATAACGCATAAATTTTTCTGCAAAACCACCACCACCGACTTGTCTGCAAGGTGCTTCACCTGGTAATAAAACTGTATTCCATGCTAATCCTGGCCTAACTATAGCAAGAGTAGCCTTAATACCATGATGGCTTAAATCATAATGTCCTTCAGGTTTAGTTCCGCAAATTCTTGAACAAATAGCGCAGAAACTTATTAATCCTCCCTCATTATATTTTTTATATAATTCTCTATGATATAGTCCATCACCACGATCTTTACAATTATGCTCTTTAATAAATAAACATCCCTCACCTCTCTTAATATATTGTAAACAAATAGGACATGTTGCATATGTTTCTCTATATGATCTGGTAGTTTCAGATGCTATATCAGTATCAAATACAGAAATATAATTCTGAATCTCAGATTGTGTAAATCCATTCCAAATCTCGGTTGGAATCTCATCTTTTGGTTTTGTATTATGTTTCTTCTCAATTTCTTGACGGGCTAATAAAAATTGTAGCTTCTGTACAGGATTTAATCGTTTTTTATATAAATATTGGAATTTATATTCAGGTAATCTAATAAGTCTATTCATACGGGCTATTAATTGCTCATCAGTTAGTGCTTTTAATTTAGTCTCCCAAGTTGGTATATCTTCTTCAACTATTCCCCTTCTTAATTCCTCTTGACGTTGTCTTCTCTGTTCCTGCCTTGCAAGTTCTCGTTGTATTTCTTCCTCCTGTCTTTGAAGCTCTTGTTGTCTTGCCGCCTCCTGCATTGCAATCTCACGTTCTCTTTGTCTTCTGGCTCTTTCCACTCCAATTACTTCCATTATTTGATTTGCAATTTGCTGAATTCCATTTAGTGATTCATTAATACTATCCAAAATAGTGTTTGGATTAGCACCACGAGATCTTCTAGATTCATCAAGTGCCAATTTCATTAACTGAACATTGTTTCTCAGACGAAATACAATCATTTCCCTGCGATTTTTAAATTCTACAAGCATGATAACTCTTTGTTGCATTTCAATTAATTGTTCATCTGTCTGTGTTGTTAAATTAATCCGTGGAGCACGCCCCGTAATTTGATTTCTTAATGAAGTAATCTCTCTCTGTTTTTCAACAGTATCTGCCAGTAGAGCCTTCATACCAGCATAATTTATTACAGCTTCCACATTTGCCATAATTTATTCTAATTATAAAGCCGGAAAATATTATATTAATTTATAGTTATAAAAAAAATAATAATATAAATAGAATGGTTAGACGTAGGCGCACTCAAAAAGCTGGTGCTATTTTAAATACATTCAAAGATCTAATTGGAGCAGCCCCTTCACCAACACAAACAGGACAAATCCCGGTTCTAAATTCTGCAAGAGAACCTTCTAAATTAAATAATGTGGAAGAACTAGCTGATGAGCCAAATTCGGCTTTTGGAACTCCATCAGAGGCTTTTAGAACTCCTATTGAGGCTTTTCCAACTCCATCTGAAAATACCCCTGGTTCAAATGAAGATAATAACACGGGAACAGCTATAGTACATAATAACTTTAATAGTATTGAATTTAAAGAGAATGCCTTACCCGGTGTATCATCTCCTGTAAAACCAATTTCTATTGAGGAACGTGATACAATAGTTAGTAACTTTATAAATGATTTTTTATATAATAGGGATTTTGGTATTGTGGAAGAAATATATGTACCAATAAGTAGTATAGGAAATGTACCATTAGGACGGGAGAAGAAATACAGATTTTTAAATAGTCATTATGGTATTAATTCAAAAAGCAAAGATATTATTAAATTTTTTGGAACTAGTCGTAAAATAACAGTGCCTATATTATTAGATATATTATCACAAAATACTAATCAATATACTGATAGATTTTTATTACCAAATATTCCACATTCAGGACAAATTTATAATGATGTAAACCCACTTGGTTCTAAAATTGCAAAAGGCAGTTCTGGAACAATATATCGTCATACAATGAATCCTAGAAGAGTATTTAAAGTAGTTAGTTTAAAATATGATATTAATGATAAAAAAGCAATAGGAAAATGGTATAATAATAATGTACTTGAGACTTTTATGCAATATTACTTATCTATTATTACCGATGCTGTTCCTAAAATATATAGCCACTCATATGAGTTTAATTTTAAAGATAATATTACATCGTATATCATTGAGATGGAAAATCTAGAATATCCCTGGATGAATCTTAATACATATTTTAATAGGTTATTAGAAAGGAGTAGTACAGCTATTACTTTTGTTAGATTTTCAGAAATTTTAATTATTATTTGTATTATTTTGATTACTCTTGAAGATATAACATCATTTGTTCATAGAGATTTCAAATTAGATAATATTATGATTAATTCTAAAACAGGTCACATTAAAATTATTGATTTTGGACATGCAACTATACGTCTTCCTAATGATAATGGTAAAGATATAATAATAAATAGACATGGACGATTATATCATCCTGATGCACCTGCTAGATTTCAGCAAGACTTAGGTATGTTCCTAATTTTTTTCCGCCAATTTTATATTAATCGTGGTGATATAACTGATATCAAGTTACATAAATTTATAGAAGATTTAATACCAGACAGCATTAAAGGGTTATCGGGTTATAAATATGCATATAATTCTAATGGTTCTAAATTTGCTAATCCCAATACAGAATTCCTAACTCCCAGAACAGTACTTCATTATATCAATGCATTTGTAGAAGATATGCAGAAAAAAGGCCTTATCAGAGGTGGTAGTGGTCGCAGAAGAACCAGAAGATCTAGAAGAAGTAGAAGACGTTCACATAAAAAATAAATTTTTAACTTTAATTTATATTTTTGTTTCACATTTAAAAATAACAATATAAATAGAATGGCTAGACGTAGGCGCACTCAAAAAGGAAGTGGTATATTAAACAGAGTTAAAGGTCTGTTTGGTGCTCCAGCTCCAGCGGCAGCACAACAAGAATCAGTCCCGGTCCCAGATCCTGGCACACCACCTTCTGGATTAAGTAATTGGGAAGTAATTCAGGAGCCACCTGTTCAGGCTAGAGTTGTTCCTCTGCCTAATACACCCGCAGCAACAGCTCCTGGTATATTGAGTCAAAATGAACTTGAAGCATTATTGGCAACTCCACAAGGGGCACAAGCACCTATTCCTGCTGCACCAATTCCTGCTGCACCTATTCCTACAGCACCTTTACCTGCAGCACCTTTACCTGCAGCACCTTTACCTGCAGCACCTTTACCTGCAGCACCTTTACCTACAGCACCACCAGTAAATACCCCTACAGATCCAATTTCTATTGTACAACGTGATGTTATTCTAAGAGGATTTCTCCAACTTTTAACAAATGATCCAGCTACACAAGCATTTTATTCTGAAATGGAATTTAGCAGATTATTATCAACATTATCATATAGCACTGTTCTCAAGAAAAATCGTACTCGGATTTTTGATTTAATACAGTATATTCAACCTTTTCAAGGTTCCACTATAGAAGCCAATATAGGTGATATAATTAAAGAAGGTGGATTTGGAAAAATATATACACATAAAACTAATCCCACGAAAATTATTAAAGAATTAAAATATAATCTAGCAGGATCTCAAACACAAAATGATTTTTTAAATAATGCTTTGCGTGAGGTCTTTATACAATATTATTTATATAATATTAGTCCAACAACTATTCCTGCAATCTATTCATTTGCTAAAGATGATCTTTCACAACCTGGTTATTTCTATATTGAGATGGAATATCTTACATATCCTTGGATGGATATTTATGCATATTTCAATGCATTACAAACACAAGGAACAGATATTACATTTAATCTATTTTATCATATTTTATACAATGTATGTGTTGTATTACATAATCTTGAGACAAAAACATCATTTATACATAGAGATTTTAAATTAAATAACATTATGATTAATACGCAAACACTTGATATTAAGATTATTGATTTTGGCTATACAACTATACGTATTCCTAATGATCGTAGTGAAGACTATATTATAAATAATTATCAGCCAGGATATGAACCTGATGCGCCTTCTAGATTCCAGCAGGATTTAGGTATGTTCCTAATATTTTTCCGCCAATATTATATTGATCGTGGTATTATTACTGATCGTCTGGTACACAGGTTTATTGAAAATATCATACCTCCAAGTGTTAGAGGGTTGACAGGTTATATGAATGCGTATAATTGGAAAGGGGTTAAGTTTGCGGGTTCTAATACGCAAGCGCTAACACCTATTGCAGTGATTAATTTCATTAATGATTTTGTTAGAGGTGTTCAGGCAGGAACTATTAGAGGTGGCCGGCGCAGGCCAAGAAGAACAAGAAGAGCAAAAAAAAGATCTAAACGTATGTAAGCATGCAATGCTTCAGAATGGGCTGGCACTATATACTCCAAGTTACTTGTCGGCTGAAGCCAGAGCATGTCCTCTTTATTCAAGCTGAGTATCTGAGACGATACACTAAATATTTTGATCTGCCGATAGCAAATGAAATTATTGAATTGAGACAAAAAGGAGATAATGAACAAGTTGATTTCTATTTGAAAATGATCGCAGATGAAATTAAGAAAAAGGCTTCTGAAGAGTATTGTAAGATGATTCCATGGGATGACCGTATAATACTGGAAGATACTGAGGAACATGAGAAAAATTTGGATGATTTTTTAAAGATGCCAAAACTCTATAGAGATCTCATTGAAACTTGGATAAATCTTAACATAAATGACCACTTCTATGAATATGAACTGAAACCCGATAATACATTTACTTGTCATATTGAGAAAAAAGTCATACGTCATGAAGGCGACCTATGGGAAGATCTTCTTGCCTTCGTGAAAGATATTTTAGTTCCTATTTCGGGCGAAATAATCAGTTGTGAAATATCTTCTGATGATTTCGGTGATAGAAGACAGACCTACACAGATCTAGAGCTCAGAGGAGGCCGTCTTGATCTTAGATCAATTGTTAAATCTGTCAAACATATCCATGATTCTGATGGAAATATTTCAGAGACTCGTGTCATCTACAAACGATCTATTCCTGGACAACAGGAGCTAGATTTAGATAGATGCTATCGCTAATAACAAAAAATATTTACTTTTATATTTAATTTAAAACCGTTTACCAGAATATTCAAGGCGGATCAAAGCACCGCCTCGGTAAATCTTCTTACTTTTTACTGTAGTTCCATCAGATTGATAGGCAATCTCATCACCTTCCTTGAATCCGAGAACATATTCTTGCTGGAATCGCAACCTTCCATTAGGTGCATATTCCTTTACAGTTCCTTCTTTGTGTCCATCACGATATTCGGCAGTCTTCATGACTGCACCAGATTCGTAATATTTAATAGTTGTACCATTTTTCTTGTTATTGACAAATGGCATCATCTTCTTGATCTTCGGATCCAAATCCGTCAAACAATAGTCTTTTTGCTCCGTCGCATATTGCTGTTCAAGCGATGCGAACATTGCATTTATTTCATCTTCAGTGCGTTCATAATAGTAATATGAGTTTCCACTAATTTTTCCGTTTTCAAAGTTGTCAAGAGCCTTAATAGTTCGTACGTAAAGCCAATGGTCTTCGTGGGTCCGCATATGCACGCGGAAATCCATCATTTGACCATATGGCATTCCATCTTTGTAATTAATTTGAAAGCATGGAATATCAAGATCACAGAGCCTATCGCTCGTAAACCTCTTCAGCGGACCTTGTAACTGCCCATCCATATCTACTTTACTCAATTCAATCATTCCTCTATTGACTCTGCGAATTGTAATAAGTCCATCTGGACCCGGATTACAATACACCTTCTTACAAATACCGCAAATCTGCGATACTCTCTTTACTTCTTCCAAACAACTTCCATGGATGTTGATTGAACCCTTGCACTTACAAGGCCTCGGCTCAACAAAGGCCTCTTCGGCCGCTCCACTCATACAAATATAACACGTTTCTTCTACGGTTGATGTCATAATAATTATTTATCTTCCATTCATAGGTATTTCCATTTCAAATTTATGTCAATCTATTTATATAGAAAATAAAAAATTGATTTATACCATCAATCAACAATAGTACATAGTATTTCCACCCTAAAATTATGATGGCCGAACAACAAGTCACGATCTTTCCTTGTACCTACGAGGATAAGACTTATTATGAAGACGATTTTGACCGAGAGTCTGGAAGAACGTATTATACAAAATATTCACAACATGAATACAGGATTAAAGTACAAAAGACCATCGGCTTAGGCGACACGAAAACAGAAGAATATGTCTTTGAACTTTGTGATTACGAGGAACCCAAAGATATGACAATTGATAAGTTGAAGGAACTTACAAATTGTACATATAATATTCAAAAATACAGTAGTATTGCTCCTGACTTGCAAGTCATTGAACATTACTACCAAGCTAAACTTACACGATCTGAATCACAAGCATGTATCTTAGGTACATGGGTTCGTGATGGACCAACTATTGAGACTAGCTCTAACATTCGCCATGAATACAGCTATAAGCGTGACAAGGCACATGGATGGGAAAAGGAATATAGGCCTGATGAAACCATTGAGCGTCTATTCCAAAATGATATCTGTCTTGGCCACCGTATTATTAAAGATGGTGTAGTTGTTCATTGCAATATCAGTGAAGAGAACTTGGCAAAGTTTTAGAAAGTGTATATAATAAAAAGTAAATTTGAATTTTTAGTTCCTTTCTTTTAAATTAACAAGAAAATGGCACCAATTACAATCAAAGTATATTGTCCTGCGGATGATACATATTTAGTGGTCCGTGAAGGATCATATGAAATATTGGATCTATCTAAATCTATTGATTTCTTACGAAATCAGATTCAGATAAATAAATATTTAGGATCTTTACGATTTTGCCTAAACAACTATAAAGGTTCTGTAGAACAGGGCCCACTTGCAAGCTACATTCAAGGTTATATTGATAGTAAATATAACAGTCATATTCATCGTGTAGTTGTGCGAGGCAGTACAATCCTTTTGCGTTATCCAGGATCAACATGGGGATTCGTGAAGGGATCTGCGAATGAAGACGACGAAGGCTGTACGAAGAAAACAGCAATCAGAGAGTTTTATGAAGAGATGGGAACTATAATTCCTGACGAAGAATTAGTGGCAGATGCCACTAATACGACGAATAATGTATTTCAATGGACTATTAGTGAAGAAAAGAGAGATGAGATCATGGAGACATTCTATGAAAAAGGATATCATCAAAGCTCTGAAGTATATAATCCGATCTTCATCACGAAGGAAGAGATGTTGGAAGCAGATGGCGCAATGTTTGAATTGAATCCTGTTCGTCAAGGCTTTAAGGAAGGCTTTGTCATTGAAGATTTTAAGGAGCGATATAATGCAGTTCGCATGAATACAGTTTCATATAATATGATGGACTTTCCTCCAAGAAAAACGAGAACTTCTGTGTCTGTTAATGTCTAATATTACGAAAAAACGCATTAAATTTTGTGTTTTTTTGTTTTGCATATTGTGTGTTTGCTTTTTACATAGTAAGTTCATCTAAATCTAACTTTGTATCCTTTGGATTCGCGCATACATATTCAATTGTCATACTCTCAAGACAAGCTTTGATGGCAACCTTCTCTGCACTCATACGTGCAATCTGGTCACTCTTCTCGTCAATTGATCGTGTAGTATTGGCCAATTTAGCCTCAACTCGCATTAAAATCTCATTTGATTCTGTAAATGTTCTCCAACCCGGTTTCATCAATTCATTAATCCGGTGTTTCGCATCCTCAACTGCTTTAACAGTGGAAGGACTAACAGCCCTACCTCTCTTCTTCGCCTCCTTCTGGGCGGCGGTGAGGCTCTTCTCTTTCGCCTCTAGCTCCTTCTGAGCTTCATCAATTTCTGCCTTCTTCTCTTCATACGAAGCCTTCACTCTTGGTAAATCAGTGGCAGATGATTGGACCTCCTTCTTGAGCGTCTCAATCTCTTTCTCTAAATCTGAGACGCTTTTCGTCAGCGTCATCACCTTCTCCCTGAGATCTATAATCTCTGCGGGAGTCTTAATCTTATACTTGGACCCGTCTGTCAGAGCCACTTCAATGAAGTGCCTGATCTTTAGCTTGGTCTTCTCTACATCAGAATACATGTTACTCGTCCCATACCTCGTCTTCAAAATCATAGAAGCGTCTAGGGGTTCGGTAGAGGCCCTTGGGGCCTCGCTTGTAATATTCATGGTGTGTGTGTGCAACTATTGCTATTAGAAAATACCCATTTCAATTTTTTTTGTGCAAAATTCAATCAAAATTCTATTAAAAATTACTAAAAAGAGATTAAACCTTTTTATAACTATTTAACACCTGCTTAGTACATTCCCAATTTGGCATATTAGGGTTTGACGTATGAAATGTATCAGCACTCATATTTTTGACGCAACCTGGAATGTGTTTGTCGTCAATGAATGCATAACCCATTTTTGCATGTGCATATATCATTGTTTCAATAGTATCTTTAAATGGTTGTAGGATAATCTCTCCGTTCCTAATCAGGAACGGCAAGATGTAAGCAGTCCATACGTGCTTAATACATCTTATAATGGCATCTTCTATATGCCTGATGCCGTTCCTTATAGAACGCGCACCATTCTCATTCAAACTGATCAGTAGTACTGCGACTGCGATCGCCCATATGACATATGTCATATAGATGTCCATCTTCTTTTTGAAGTTCATCATCTTCTGATTGAAGTTCATCATCTTATGGGGTCCTTGAATTCTTGTGTTGTTTTACGATTTTATAATATAATAAAAACCCATTTCAATTTTTTTCTATCAGATTTCCATCAAAATATCCTAATTTACCTCTAAAATTGCCTAAATATCAATTTTTATATAAAATTGATATATAGGCCCCTAAAGGCTATGCCTTTTGAGACCTTTAAAACTCACTAAAATAGCCTTATTTTCAATTTTATAAAAAAATTGAAATAGGGTAATTTTGACCCTAAAAGAGCTCATTTTGAGGCCAAAATGCCCTTTTTTGCATATAGGGGACTTTAGGCCCCTTTGAGCCCCATATGTAATTAAAATTGAAGCAGAAATCCTATTAAATATCTATTAAAAGCAGACCTTACAAATGAGTTTTAAGAAGACTGAAATGCACGCTTTGAAAGAGGGGGATACTATTCTCCTCGGGTTTAAGACATCAATGGAGCCAATTACAGGTACAGTAATCAAGGTACGAGGGACTGTGAAGCCCTCGCACCGTGGTAAAACCTATGATATTGGTAGCCATATGGTAAATGCGGTGGTCGCTGTCCGTTCAGATGGACAGGAAGTGACTGCAGAACAGATTAATATCTTCAGAGAGGAAGAAATTCTGGAAGGTAGGAAGCAGTTTGAGAAGGTTTATGTAGAAGAGGTCAAACAAGGAGATAAGCTCCTGTTTGAAGATCAGAGCGATCAATTTCGCTTGAAGTACGGAGTTGTAAAGGAGATTCGTTATTCTGAAGAGACAGCTACTCTATTGAAGGGTGTAGTCATTGAAGGTTTTACGAAGACAGATCTTCTTGTTCAAACACCTCAAGGTACAAAGGAAGTCTCAGAGACGAACTTTTATAAGAAGTATTAATTCTCTGAAGAATATTAAAAATTTTTAGTTAGATGGTAATTAGTATCCGCATGTTTCAAAACACACGTTGCAAAATCCTCGCTTCTTTTTACTAGTAACACGGATCTTACATGATCCATTTCGGCAGACCTTATCGTAGCATTCATAACAACACATATCAAAGTCAAACTCTCCTTCTTGATCGCAATGGGGATTAATACATTTATATACAAATCCATATCCCTTGCGAACTTTATTCTCATTCCATGCAGCTGCTGCACCTTCAAAGAAGGCTGCATCAAACTCTGTGTTGCCACATAGAGTTAGCTCTATTATGGAGCTTATCTTCTGTTTCTTTTTTACCGGTTCTTGAGGAGCATCTTCATACTCTTCTTCAAGATCTTCTTCTATAAGTGATCGCAGCCTAACAATCTCATCATCGGCTGCCTTCCTCTCTAACATATATTTTTTACGTTCTTCCATCAATATTTTAACTATATTATCGCGCCAAGCAATTACTTCTGCACTATTATCTTCAAGAGTTTTTCTGAATCTTACATCTTGTGTAATCAATTGATTATTTTTATTAATTATTTCTTGTTGCAGAAAAGTAATTAGCTTTTTGCTTTTTTCTTTTTCATTTTGGAGTGCTTGAAGCGCTTGGAGTGCTTGAGCATATGATTGATTTACCATTGTGGTTTCCTTTCTACTTTCTTTCAACTCTTCCACTCTTTCTTCCAATTCTTCTTCCAATTTCCGAATATCTCTTTTCTGCTCAATAAATCTTTCTTCCAGAAACATATTCTTTTTTTTACTTTCTTCCAACTCTTCCTGTAATAGAATCGCATCTCCGAGAAATCCAGGACTAGATCCTGCAACATAGATACGACTTGCATGCATTTTAGGCATTTTACTTATAATCTTAGAAGTTACCTAGATCTCCATCAAATTTATTCTTTATTTAGACAGTAATATAATGGAATATCTTTGGGAACCATATAGAGCCAATACATAGTACATGGACGATTCTCACAAATCATGTGCATTTTTGCCTTATCTGGGAAATCTTCCATCAAAGATATATAAGGATTCTTCGGACCTTGCTTGATAACACGTACATGGTGAGTCTGTGTGAAGCGCGATGCCATTGACTCAACTGTCAGGCTAGGTCTATAGAATGGATGAAGCTCAACCATGATAATTGCTTTGGCCAAACCTGGTCTCACCGTGGGATCCAAGATCTCATATTCAGCACCTTCACAGTCCATGAAAATGAATGGAAGTCTATCTTCGCTTAATCCACAGATTGAAGAATCTGAAGTGAATGTGCATCGTTCTTCCTGGAGTCCATTAGCTGCGGCAGCACGTCTAGCAATTTCAAGGGATTTTGCATCAATGTCCACAAAGATGATCTGCTCTGCAGATGGAAGACGAAGACCACAACCGACTCCATAAAATCCTTCCGCACAACCAACATTGATCACAGAAGTCGGCTTTAGAGTGAAGGCCTCTTCTAGAAAAGGATATAATTCATTTTCATAAGATCCTATCAACTTGGGAATCAAATCTCCAGAACCCCAATTGCTTTCAGGGACTATCTTCATTCCTTTAAATGGTCCATCAATTACTGTCATATTTGTTCTTTCAAAGATCTTCTTCTCAAAATAATTCATATTCATATTTTCTAAAATTAATTGGAAGTAATACTTTATATTTATCATTTAAAGATCAAACATTACATATTTTTTAGAAATGTTAATTAAAGGTGAAGAGGTAAAGAGTATCTTAGATCAATATAAAATTGTAACTCATGGTGTGTTGCATATTGGTGCCCATGAATTAGAGGAGAGAGGCTTCTATAACAATACATTACATGTAACTGATGACAATATTGTTTGGATTGATGCAAATCCACGTCTAGTTGCACAAGCTCGTGCTCATGGTAATGCAAATGTATATCAAGGTGCGATTTCTTATGAATCAAAGGAGCTTGATTTTCATATAACAAATAATGGACAGTCTTCAAGTCTTCTTGAATTTGGAACTCATGCTATTCATCATCCATGGGTTCATTTTGTGGATCATATAAAGGTACAAACTGAGACTCTTGGACAGTTCTTTCAGCGTAATAATCTAGATGGTAAAAAATATAATTTCTGGAATCTAGATATTCAAGGAGTTGAGTATGATGCTCTTCGTGCCGCAACTGAATTTCTGCCATATGTTGATGCAATTTATACAGAAGTAAATACTGCAGAAGTATATAGAGGCTGTGGACTTTTATCACAAATTGATGAATTATTAACGACCCATGGATTTAAACGTATAAGAACTGAAATGACTCCTGCTAATTGGGGAGATGCCTTATATATTCGCTCTTAACGGCCTCCGATGCCTCCTGTTGGCAATCCATAATACTGATTTGCAATTGCATCTAGTGCATTCAATTTCGCATCAGTTGTAAGAAGTGCATCGCCCTTCTTCTTCTTCGGCTTCGGCTGCTTCTTAATGATCTTCCGTGGCTCAGGTCGCGCCAAAATCTCCCTGAAAAACTTCGGTGCTTCCTGTGTCGCCCTCGTCATCTGTAATGCATCCTTCACTACAGGTGGCGCAGCCACCTCCTTCCACTTCGGTACTTCACATAGTAGCTGCAATATAATTACAAGAAGCTCCATTCTTTTTCGCCCTGTCAATAAGGAGGTCGGCGACTGTGCATATAAATTAAATATTGCCTTCACCTCTTCATGTAATCCTGCAGATTGCGGTGTCCGTGACAAAGGACCCCCTGCCGCTGATAACTCCTTATAATATTCTATTGCACAGAGAAATAGAAAATTAATAGGAGTTGCACGTCCTTTCCCCTTAGTTGATACGGCTATACCATGATCCGAGTTTGTTAGCCCTCCACCTGTCTCTTTCTTGAGAGCCAGATCCTCATCATATGCCCATTTGAGCCAGAATAGTGCGCGCTCAAATGCACCTTCCTTGCAAGCATATAACATCTCGTTGGCCGCAACAGCTAATTCCACTAGATCTGATGAACGGATCCATAGCTTTTGTACAGCAGCGGCTGTAGGTGCGCGTCTAACACCCGCTAGCCATGCTGAATTCTTGTGTGTCTCTGGGCCAACTGATGGCCATTTTGCTTTTCCACGACGTGGACTCTGTTGTAAAACCAGAATCACCTCTCCTAGACGACGCTGTAATCCATCATTGCCATAAAAACTCTCTGATGGAAGTCGCTCATATTCTTGATCCAGTTCCTTAAAGCGTGCCACTAAATATGGAAATATCTTCAATGAAGCAAGACCAATATGATCAATTGCATATTCGTGACAAAATCGTTTCCAAAGTGCATAGCCTCCACTACAAACAACATCAGCAGTAAAATGCAGTGCACGACCCATACTAGTTGGCGATGGATCCTGGAGTGCCAGCTCAAGGGCTCGCAAACAATCACCTGCTAAATATCCCATTCGGGTTCTTATTTCATTTTCCGCTAAATCGGCATTTGGGTCAAATGTAACTATTGGAACAGATACACTGAAATCCTGCATCCTATTCTAAACTTCGTTATACCCATTCAATTTGGCGCGCATAGTCAGCTGGTCGTACCTTCTTATAGAACTGACCAACATGGCGCTCCCATAAACCAACTAGATCCTCGGCCTTGGAACCAGGATCATAATTAAATGGACGTCCAATATGAATCTGTGCTGCATCTAAGGGTCGTCCAAACCAGGCTTTCACACTGTCCAAACTCGGAAATTGCATTCCACCTCCCATTGCTTTCAACACCTTATGATACCACGCCGCAGATTCATCAGCAGGTCGCTCAAACCATTCATTTTCACCGAATGAGAAAACAGGTATAATAGGAACTCCTGCATCTAATGCAAGCCTAATGAAACCCTTGCGACCTTTAACCAGTTTTATTGTCTTTGCTGCAGAATGTGTAACCTCACGGACTCCTCCTGGAATTACTACCAAGGATGTTCCTTGCTTCAAAGAACCCTTCATACTATCATAGTCTGAGCGGACAAGCCCAAAGCCCATACTAATTTGTCGTATTGCCGGAATATCAAAGAAAGGTGGTGCAGTACATAGTAATGTAGGTCTTTGCCATACTTTGGAACCCAGACCACCTGCAATCGTTGCAAATGGAACAAGGGCAAAGTGACTATGAGGCAACCAAACATAGATGGCCTGGCGATTATGATCAAACCGACTATGATCTTTGATTGTCCAATTAAGGGATTCAAGCGAAGGTCCGATTGTCTGATAAATAGAACGGGCTATCCAATTGTGTGGAGTTGTATATCCGGTAGATGAAAATACAGTAATTAGGAGGAATATCCATGCTGCTACTACTAATGATCCACCTCCTGGAACTGTAATTGCTATAGCTGCACTTGCAACTATTAAAGGGATTAGTAATGCAGCTATAATTGCTGGCCAAAATACCATTAAATGCTCATATAATTGCGGTGGAATTGCCGACGGCATACTTATTGTTGGCTCTGATCTTTATAGATTATGCTGTTCCGCACTCCCCTAGGCGCCTGCTGCTGCATATTTTGGGCTAACAATGTATTTGCCTTTATTCTTGGCAGAGGTACGAGGAATGAGCCCTTTTGCTTTCAGAGAACTGATTGCAGTGAATCCAATGCTCTCACCACGACGGTAACGACGAAGAGTGGCCAAATTTTTATTGGTTGGTTTATAGCCACCAAAGACCGAACCGAAAATGTTTTTACCTGCCATAACACCTCCAATCTTTCCGAGAGCCGTATTACCACATCCACAACCTGCTCCTTTTTGCTTTCTTTTGCGCAACTTCATGGTCTTTCTAAAAGGCATTTCTATTAGATAATATAATATAATATCTAGTAGGAATCTGAATGGCACCAAGAAGAACAAAGAAATGGTTTTTACCGAAGAAATATTTTAAGGGGCTGAGTAAATCGGCCCGGACCAGACGAGTACGAGAGATTAAGAAGTTCGGATCTCTTCACTGGAAGAATCCCGCAGCATACCGAGGCTTTGAAACTGATAAACTTGTTCCTACTCGCCCATCAAATTACACAAAGGAATGGAATAAACTTTTTCCCGATGCGAAGAGTTTGGAAGAAAAAGCAAAAGCGACGGGAGTACCTGTAAAATATATTAAGGAGTCTTATGCGAGAGGTTCCGCGGCTTGGCGCACGGGGCACCGTCCTGGAGCCACTGAACAGCAATGGGGTTATGCCCGTGTGCATTCATTTTTGCTATGTGGGAAGACATATTATACAACTGATTCTGATCTTGCCTCACAAGCCCGTAAAAAATCATTAAAGGCTCGTAAATGGTTCAGTCGTTGTCCAACAGTAAATCCTTTTTAATTCTCTTCCAGCTCTGACTGAGCATTCTTCAGGCGATTAATAAATGTCTGAGTGACAGAGGCCCAAGTATATTTCTTCACTGCAGCCATACCAGCAGTTCCATGCTTTTCTCTCAAATCTGAATCATTGATATATGTTTCAATACCCATGCAAATGTCATGAGGATCGCATGCAAAACCTTCACCACCCACAGGACAGAACACTGATGGTAAATAATAACGGAACTTGGGTGCCACAATCACTGAATTATCGGGCCGACAGAACTCTTTGAATCCACCTACATCAGGAACAACCTGTGGTACACCAACACCCATTGACTCAAATGTACATAGACCGAAGCCCTCACCGTCAGCAGTCGCCACACATATATCCGCAGCATTGTAGAACATATTAATATCTTCATCACGGAACTCCATGTCTTTGGATGAGATCATGAGACGATTACCGAACTGTTGAATTGGAAGCTTACGAAGTTTGAGCTCACGTGCAAAGATTTCAAAGAGATTCCAACCGCCCTTCTCACCTTTATCACAGACACAAAGAAGAACAATCTGTTTTGAAGGATATTTAGCAATTAGTTCTACGAAGGCCATAATCAAAAGATCATAGCGCTTTCGCGGTTGATTGCGATTAATTGATAGAAGTAGTGTAACATTTTCAGGAAGATTGAGTGCTCTGCGAGCAAAACTCTTCGGTATAGGCTTGAATACATTATCATCAAATCCATGTGCAATAACATCAATTGGTCTATGTACTCCTTGTTCCTTCAAACAATCACGCCAGAAATTGGTGAAGGCGAAGACACGATCAGCTTCACGATTAATAATCTCAATGAATCCTTGGAGCTGACAAGTATAGACCTGATCAACATATAACCATGTGCGGAAGTCACGCTGGATACCAGATTTTTTAATGGCCTCCATGAAATTTGCAATAACAGCCATATCATTGTATACCATTACAATATGAGGTTTGATTCGCTGGATCTGTTCAGGAAGTGCGGCGTAGCCGAAACCTTGTTGTGGCTGTTTTTCTAATGCAGCTGCATCAATTACCTCAACATTTGATGGATATGCACGTCCCTCTTCAGCTGCCTTAGCTCCAAGACGCTGGAAACCGAAGTGAGTGACTTGGAGCCATGGGAGTTGTGATAGCTGTTTAATAAGATTATATGATACCTTACTATATCCTGTAACTTGATGACAATGTGTGGAGACAAGAAGTAGCTTGAGCTTATTCTTAATAGGCACAGAGGCTGAGGTAGCAGAAGCTGAAGTAATAGGAGGAATAATTGTATTTGCTTTTGCTGGCTGCTGTTGCTGTTGCTGTTGCAAAAGTGATTGAAGATTTGCAATATAATTTTGATTAGGATTAGGAGATGGAATAGTTACAACAGGCACTGGTGCCAAGTCCGAAGGACGAGCAGCAGATAAAGGCTCTGCTTTAGGAGCAGAAGCCTGCAAAATCATTTTCTCCAACTCTTTAACATAATTATTGAAATCAGTTGTATTATCAGCCATTTTCTATAATTATAAATATACAATATCTTTAGATAATTGTATTAACAAGTTTCTGATACTTTATCTTCATCTCTTTGTATTTTACAACAAGTGCATCACGGTATTTAACTAGATGTTCTGGGTTTGCAAGAAGAAATTCCATAGCTGATGCAGCTGCAGACCATGAATTTAACTCTAGCATAGGAATATTTTCCTGTAGCCACTTCCAGAAACTATTATCTCCGTTCTCGCGAACATAGATTGGTATTGCACCAGCCTCCAAGGCCTCATAGAAACGGAATGTATCTGCATTATTTCCCACAGGAATAGGAACAAATGTAGATTTTGTTAGTATCTTAAAGTATTCAGATCGTGAAATAAGATCTGGATGATTCCATTTATTAAAGATTTTAACATTATTAGGTCCAATCTTAGATAGTGCAGATAGCTTAGCGGCACGATCAAACCATCCAGTTCCATAGAATGACCATTTGTATTCACGGTTAAGATCAGAGTTATTAATCTTAGAACCAATATTATTAGCATATCCTAAAGGAATAGTAATTACATGTGACTGATTTATATCAGTTCTAGGATAGAAACGAATAACACCTTTGCACATAGATGAATTATACCATGAAATATCATCCTTGCACATCTCATCACTGAGATGAATAGCCTTAAATGGGCGCTTTTCAATTTCAAATACCTTAATAATTTTTAGCCACATATGCAAATCTTGCTTGCTTACAAAAATCCAAATAAGTTCTCCTTGCTTTAGCTCATTTGATGTCTGTGGCATTCTTTTAATATCAATCTGGCGATCAAATAGCTCCTCAAGCCAGTCAGATTCCATAATACCATTCTTTGCATTTGGATCTCCATTAATCATATATATTGACATAGGTTGTTTTATTTGAATTGTAACCGGTTCTTGTTTATTTAAAATAATAGGAGGCTCGTTAACACTTATTGATGCAATATTTGCTGTTGTTTTAATAGGTTCATCTACAGGAGCTACAGGAGCATCCTGTTGCAAACCAGCCTTTAAAATATCGTGCATTACAGCATTAATATCAAGCTTTTCAGAGTTGACAAGTGCGGCCTCACGCTCTTCGGAAGTCCAGCGCTCATCATTATTCCATAAATCACTATCAAAGGAATCTTTGCGACTGAAATCATTAAATGCTGATCCAGCATATGCAGGATCATTTTCCTGAGTACAAGTGGCTATTAATGGATCAGAGAAATAGATATTGAGAATTTGATGATTATTTACAATCATATGATCACCACTTGTATAGAATCCATCGCGTCCATCTATAATATTCATAATCTTCTGTGCACCACGGCGACTCAATACATAGGCATAATTACAGAAATGGAAGTAACGTGTAGGATATGGCTGATTAAAAATCTTATTGGGAGCAACACGACACCAATGATCATTAATCCGCTCCTTAACACCATCAAGTCCAGGCTTATTTGGAGGCAAAACTCCACCAAGATATAAAACATCCCAGTCTTCAGGCACGGTCTGAGAGGCTGTGCGCCATTGGCGCTCCCAGCCATCTGCCATCTTCACATCATCTTCCATAATTAAATATGCATTTGCATCGGCAGATTCATTTGCCAATTGATTCCAAATCAACAAATGTGATAGAGCACAACCAGCAACGGACTTCTTCCAGAAGAAATCATTGGGTCTTAGAAGACGCGCAATAGCAGGTGTCAACTTCAGAGCACGACCATCAACTGCAGGTACACGACGCACCTTCTTAGCAAAGTCACTATGATTTGCAACAAATGCATCATAGCGATCACGACGACGATTCAAATTAATAACATATGCATCTGTAATCTTTGGCAAAATATCCTTTGTAATTTGGAATTGACCCCTATGAATATAAAATGCCTTATTTGTTACACGTGCAGTTCTCATTGAATCAGAGGTCTGAATATCATTAATCATTACTGTTGGTACTGAATAGCGCAGACGCAATATACTCATAATAGATTGATCATGGCGATGACCATAAGGTTGTCCTGAAGGCATTAATCCTTCCCATTTAGTACCCACAATTACTTGACGATTCAAAGATAAAGTATATGCCTCTTTAAAAAATATTTTTGCCAGGAATGAATCCATTTTTAATGAACAGATTCCCCCAAGAATCTGATTAGCCTCTAATTCATTTTCACTAGGTCTAACTATTTGACGGAAACCTTCAGAACACCAGAATTTATTTTTCTGTGTATCATCTTCAATAAAACAGAGACCTGATTTAATTGTTTTCTCAATCATTTCATTTGGCAGTCTTGTCATCATAACTCCTGCATCAAAATATATTGCTATTGTTGGCTTTACAACTACTTCATTTGCAAGCTGATTATAAAGCCAAATTTTCCATGCATAATGCTCAGGAGCCCAATAATCATTAAATGCACCCTCAGGAACCTCATGAGGAATCTTCACAAATTCAACATTCATAAATGATGATTTCAATGAACTAATCATTGAGTCATCAATATCATGTCCTAAATACACACGAATAGATGCCTTTGGTCCAAGAAAATCACCATGCATACAGGTTGATCTGAGCCACATATTTAATGATGGCATGAAACGCCTTGTTGTAAATGTTACAAATTTATAATTGTAATCCTCCATTTTAGTAGGATCTTCCGTAGATTGTTGTGGCTGTGGCTGAACCAGTGACATTGTTTCTAGATGATACAGTTTGACTCGTCTTTATGTCAGATATTCTATTAATGGTTGCAGCTATATTCATCAAATGTGAACGAATCTCACCAGCCTTGGATTCACTAAATAATGGTATTTTAGCCATACGATCACGTTCTTCATGTCCAGCTGGTGACTCAAGGAATTGCAAGCGTCCAAGTAATTCTTCATGCTTGAGACCACGTGCATCAATAAAACCGAGTGAATTGAAATCTCGCGAAACCCATTCACTGTCACCCCAATAAATTGGAATAGCACCTGCAACTTTTGCATGAAATAATTTCTCAGTAACATATCCTAGTCCATATCCATTTTCATAGGTAATATTAAATCTGAAATTCTCTAGGAAATTCACCTTACGTAATTCACCACCACCTCCTCCAAGTCCTGCAAACAAGGAATCTCCATAATTATTTAAATGACGCCCTGCAGATGTAACATGACCTATTTTACTGATCTGTTCAAATGCCTCATTGCGAATTGGATTGTTTGGATTACTTACAATAAATGCACAGAAATTTTGACGCTCTTCTATAGGACGCTCATGGCTCTTAATACATTTATCAAGACTAATTACCTTTGGATTAACAAGTTTATCATTATCTGCCCCAAACCAATCAATATATAACATCCATAATGGTAGACGAATATATTCACTGCTTGCAGTAGTGCCATTAGGATTAAATCCAAGTTGTAATTTAATATTATTTTTCTCACATTCAAGATCATTAAGAGGATCAATATTTTCTCCAGTGAAAAATACAGTTGGTATATTTCCAGCAACTGGATCTTTACATCCAAATGGACCAAGAATACGAATCTGTATATCAGTGCCCATATATTCTGAACCACATCCAATTACCTTCAAATGCGGTGCCTTTTCTGCCAAATATTTTTCCATAAGAAGTGTGAAGAAATTATATGTCGGCTGGAATTGATCCCACATTCCAATAAACTGCATTCTGTAAATATTTGCATCAGATATATCAGATTTGCCCTCCGTATATTTAATATCAGTTTTTGATTCTGAAGGTAAAGGTGGTAGAATAGCAGCAGGCTTTATTTCATAAACAGGTGCTATATCATTTCCAACACCTGTTAATGCATTAGACCAAATATCAATCACCTTTTCACGACGAATAGATAATCCATTACTAATCACATAACGAGTTCTCTGCAGAGAGGTCTCATTAAAGTATGTATTTCTTTGTATTGTATCGTAACAGCGTTTCATTGCTGCTGCAGCACCAGTTACAGAATTATTCTCATAATAAAAATCCGTTAATTCAGCCCCTAATTGTTTCAAAAAGACAGAATTATGAATAATAGGAATTCCCATCCATGCTAGATCAAAATGCATAAACCGTGTAGTTATAAAACGATTATGACAAAGAACAATTGTATTAGGACTCATAGACCATTCAATTGCACGACTGCGACCTTCAAATACTGGTGTTACCGCAGTATCAATATGTTTTAATATATTATCTTTGAAAAATGCACGCTCTTTAATAGTTTGTCCATTGCTTATTCTAATCTCTTTAAGAATCTCAGGATAATCTTTATCAAATTGTCTGCAAATAACTAAAGGTAATATGCAATTACTACGAACATTGCTATTATTTTCTGCAATACGCACCTTGAGTCCTTCTACAGATGAACCAGCAGATTGCTTGACCCAGAACCATGGACTAATTTTTGCCTCTTGGCAAAATACATTAGCAATTTTAGAACTCCAGAAAAATGGAAGTGTTTTTATTGGACATTGAGCTAACATTTTTAATACAATATAATCATTCCTAGTATAAAAATCATATGTCCATACTTCATTGATATTATCATAAAAACGTTTCATAACAAGACCTGGATAAATACAAGATTCAATCTCATTAATGATCATAGGATGACGTAGAAAAAGCACATTTTTATCTGCAATTCTTTGACGATCAGTACCAGTTATACATCCAAGAACATCAATTAAGAGATCAGCACGACGTCCTGAAGGTATTAGACCTGAAAATGCGGTCTTTTGCACAACAGGAATCTCCTCTCTCAAGGCACTACAATCTTCAAACCATTGTAGACCATTATCCACAATATTCAATAATGCAACTTCATGCCCTAGTTCTTTGAAACCTAATGCAAGTTGCAAACTTGTCATATTTGAGCCCCCGCTAAAAACAGAGTACTGCACATTTGCTGAAATATAAATCAACATATCTGCATGTTTGATAGAAATAGGCTCTAAACTCTTATTTAAGAAGCTCAATCCACGCTTCTTGTACCTTAGGATTATAAATACTATATCTATACATAATAGTTTTTGCTTGTCCCATATAAATATCCAGATTATCCTGATGTTTTTGTATTGCTTGTGCAATTACAGCTAGACCCTCTTCAACTGAATCCTCATTGTAATAATAACCAGCAGTGCTCCAGGATGGACTATTATGTATAAGTGGATATCCAGCATACATAAATTCAAATTGCATATAATTATATTCATTATTGTAATTATGACAAATAGGGAATGCGGAAGGATATTTAGCCATTGCAGTTCGCATATCAGTTCGCTCAATCAGTTCAATACAGTTTTCTCGGAAAATTTTAAGACGTGGGAGGAAGCATTCATATGCATAGCCGATATTTTGAAGACGCTGTCCATTAATAACCTTTATTTCAAGCTTAAGCGAAGGATTTGCCTGTGCAAGGGCTTCACAGATTAGAAGAGGAATAATAGATGCTTTTTGGAAACTAATATTGGGTTCCATGATCAAAATTTGCACAGGATCATCTGGTCCTCTTGGAATCCATTTAGGAGCTTGTGTGCCGAATTTAGTTAAAAACATTGGATCCCATACATAAGCTGCAATTTTATTAGTTGCGCTATCAGTGCTGACATGATTTAGAACAGCAGCATATTCACGATGCATTTCATAGTGTGGTGATACCCAAATCTCATCTGTTTCACCAACTACATGATGAGCAAAGTTTTGATTAATATAATATGTTGGTGTTTCAATATCAATATTAAGAATATTTCCCAAATAGAGTTTAATTACACGCGCTCCAAGTGTTTTAAGAAATTTCTTCATAGAATGATCAATACTCATACCAATTTCAATGTATTTATATATAGGAATCGGCACTTTAACAAGATCTCCAAGAGTAAGTGTGCGAATTGTCTTCATGAAGTCTGGAAGAGATTCAGGTGGATCACGATCATTAAAAAGCAAGAATGGCGTGTAGCCAATTATTTCTGCGAGCTTATAGAGGAAATAAATATTCTGGAAGAGTCCATTAGTAAATATGGACTTTTCAGTGATTTTACTTGTGGCGAAGACAATGACCTTCCTTTCAGTACGAGACGGAATATCTTTTAGATTTACTATAGGTAATACAGGATCAGGATCACCCTTCGTTATTGTTCTTCCAGCCGCAGTAAACATATGGAGTCTCTAATGTGATATGTATGGATATCATTTAGATACTTACGTTGTGGTTGATTCTTACTTACGGAAATTCTTGTTAGCAGAGCTAACACGCATTAGCCGCAAGTTTTACTTGCGGAACGTCTTCTTCGCGGCCTTCATAGCATCACCGAGGCGGGTATTGGGGTTACGAGCCTTCATCTCACGGTAAGTCTTCATCATGTGGTCCTGCCATGCACGGGCGCCGGAGCTGAGCTTGCGACTCTTACGACCACCCTTGCGACGCTTTCCACCAACCATCATGGGATCAACGGGGACATTGTTTTCACGGTTCTTGCGAGTATTACGATTCTTGCGGGCCATTTCTGTTTTAACGCAACATTTAAAAAAAAGTTGAATTTTTCGGGCCAGGAATCTTCTTCTTAGGTAATCAGCGGCGACAATGTGTTCAAATTGTGAAAATATTCTTCATGAATATCCTTTTGCTCACAATGGAGAGCATTGTCCGTTGGCTGCAGCTTCATACTGCGGTCTATGTTGCAAATTCGGTCATTTAGACTATGTTTGTGTTAATAGGCCGGCCAAGAATACTGAACGTCGTCCTCTTGGGCCCAAGAGACAACAACTTCCAGCCTTTCAAAGAACCAATAAAAATTATTTTGAAATTACTAAAAACGATCAAGTTATGGAGCGTTTCCTATTCTCGCAAAAAGAGAGTATTGCTGGAAAAACACAAGAACTATGTAATAAGATTGAAATATGGGCAAAAAAGATGAATTATGATGGTGTCCGATTCTTATAGAGTCCCAAGGGGACTCCAATAAATATTTTTTTATATAGTAGAATGGCAAAAAGTAGAAAGAGATCTTTGAGACGTCGCAGCCGTCGCAGACGTGTCAAAAGCCGTCGTCTAAAAGGAGGTGACTACGAGCGTACAACCTATGATTGCGGTGGAGGTATTACATGTGCATACGGTGAAGATACAATAGTGACTTATAGAGATCCGACAGATAAATATTCTGTCCCCGCATTTGTAAGCAAGCGCCTTCGTGATTCCATGGATATTGAAGATTCATATCCAAATTAAACCTAAATAATTGGATCATAGAAGAATAGAAAATGCCGAAGAACGTGAAAAAAGGGAAGAATAGTTCCACTAATTTGGAACAAGAGACTATTGATATTGAATACGGACAACAATATGCTCGTGTTGTTCGCGGTGATGGTGATGGACGTTTTATTGTAATCACAAATGATGGGCAGAATGTTAGTGCATTAGTGTGTGGTCGTATGTGGAAGCGTGTATGGATTAACAAAGATGATATTGTGGTTATTTCATTACGCGAAGGGATGGATCAGGCAAATAATAAGACATACGGCGAGATGATGAAGGGTGATATTGTTTCAAAGATCAGTCCAACAGTTTATGGGAAGCTGAAGCGTCTTGAAGGTTTTGTTTTATTAAATGCAGGAGCTTTGAAGGAAGATTCAGGAAAAGTAACTCTGAATGTTATTGAACAGGATCCAACAACTACTACTGCTGGTGCAAATCCTGCTGCATTTGAATGGGATTATGCAGGTGGCGAAGAAGATGATGGCGATGAATCTGATTCTTCAGCGGCTTCACATGATAGTAAAAAGAAGGAAAAGCGCAAGAAGGCAGGACAGGCCAAGAAGGAATTAACAAATGCTGATATTGATGGAATTTAATCAGCTTTTTCTTTTACTATTACATTTCCTGTATGTTTAAACATAAGAATTCGCAAAGCATTTGCACGTTCTTCATCCAGGCCAGTTACTTCAATAATACGATTCAATAGCTTTTCCGTCATAATTACATAAAGTGATCCCACAATTCTTAAACATTCTTCTTTAGAAGTTGGTTTAAGTAATTTATTTTGATTCATCTTTGTTCTTGTATGTATTGCGACTAAGGCATCAAATTTTTGCTTTTGGTGCTTACACGCTTTAGCTCAAGTCTTAGTGCTACGCTTGGTGATTGAACCGAGGTTCAAGTCTTAGTGCTACGCTTTAGTACTTGAGCTTTAGCTCAAGTATGCGCTTAAAACTTAATAAGAAAATAAAAGCAGGTTACAAATATGAATACTGCCACGCAGAATACAATTATTAATTCAAATGGACAAATTGTTCCTATGGGCATGCCACCATCTGGTCTTAATCCCATGCAAGTTTCACAGCCCGAAAATGATACTGCATCACTACCAACAGCAATTAAGGAATGGTGTCGCATCCAGGATGAGATTGTGCAATATAAGTTGCAGATCAGAGAGCGTACTAGACGTATGAAGGCTCTAGAAAACTTTATTATGGAGATCATGAAGCGAAACAATATTGGTGCGCTAGATCTCAAGTCAAGCGGTGGTCGTATCTTATATAAGAAATCTAAACGTACATCTGGTCTTAATACCGATACGCTCAATAAACTTCTTGCAGAGTATCTGAAATCAGATGAAAAGGCACAGGAGGTGATTAAGTTTATCTCCGAACGCCGCAGCACTAAGGTGTCAGAACGGCTTTCTTATGAGCCCCTTGATTTTGATGATGGACAGTAGAAGATGTTATCAAAAGTGCTTGCCTGGATCTTATGGCTAATATGTATGTGGTTGTCAATAATCATACTATATTATATTATTGTAAAACCAATTATATATACAAAGGAAAAAATCGCCGCACACAATAAATGATCACAAGTTGTTCTCGTGCCCTTGTTGAAGGATTAACTATGGGTGCTTCAAGTGAATACCGGCGTGAAGCCTATTCTGAGGTTGCTGCTGCTATTATTGCTCTTATTGTTAGCATAACGCTATTAGCGTTTGCTGGCCAATGGCTATGGAACAATGTTATGTGTGAACTATTTACATTTGCAAAGCCTTCGCGTTCAATTTGGCTCTTAGTCGGTCTCAAGTTCTTCATTCTTCTTATGGCTCCCTAAAATAGAAAATGAATAGTGCATTAGTATTTCTTAGTGTCTTAGTTTTTCTTCTTGTACTAGCACTCTTATATATACAGATGCAGAAGCCTCCAGTAATTATTCGCCCTGCATCTAGACCTGAAGTATATATTGAACGTAAGCCAGAGGTCTATGTAGTTGGAACAGAATATTGGCCATCATCTTATTGGAATTGGTGGGGTGGTTATCATCCTGGATTTTCGGGCCCAAGTCCTTATTGGGGTATGAGAACTAGACCTGGACGCTGGTATGGCCATGGTCGTGGCAGCAGACATTAAATTATGAAGTGAATATTATATACCTAAAAGTACTGTAAAATACTATTAGAGATATAATGGCAACAACTGCAGGGGATTTAACAGATCTCAAAAGGGCATATGCATTAGTTTGTCCAAATATATGTGCAGAGCTTATTCCTGGTCCTGCTGGTCCAGAAGGTCCTCAGGGACCAACTGGCCCCTCTGGTGGTCCTAAAGGTGATACTGGACCTACTGGTCCACAAGCAGCAACTGGTCCTACAGGTCCACAAGGTAATAATGGTTTTAGAGGCCCAGCAGGTCCAACTGGTCCAACTGGTGATACTGCATATTCTGATGATACAACATTGATCCTGGATTATCAAACTATTATTCCTGAAGGTACAAATACAATAAATTTTAATGGAGCATATCCAAATTTGGGTATGTTAGATACATGGGCTAATCTTCAGTCTCGTTTCACATGGTTTGAATTTATGTATTACACAGATCAACAATGGAATACAATGGTTATACGTTCTTCGGACTTCCAGCCTTCAGATGGACTTAATGCATTTGAAATCGCTAAAAATAATGGAAATTATATTTATTTCTGGCTACCGACTGCATCTGGGCTAAATTCTAAGGTACTTACTATACAGCCAGTAGATCCTGATTCAGTTGATACATTAAATATTACCCGATTTAAGATCTGGGGATTTGGTGCTGGATCAGGCCCATCTGGTGATATAGGTCCAACAGGTCCAACAGGTCCTACAGGTCTACAAGGCCCTACAGGACCTATTTCTTCAGGTTCAAATATTATTGGAAATTTCTTTTCAACTCAAACACAGGCAATTCCTAATGGTGCAGCTTCGCCACCACAACCAGCAATACCAATGACATTTGACACAACTGCTATTAGTCAAGGTGTATATTTAACTCCTACTCCCAGCATAGGAAGTCCATCATCAAAAATTAAGGTAACAAGATCAGGTATCTATGAAGCATATTATTCAATTCAAATTAATAAAACACAAGGTGGATCTGCAACAAATATTTATGTATGGCTCCGTGTAAATAATGTAGATATTCCAGATACAAACGGAAGAACAACAGTAGTTGCTAATTCTGATAATTCTCTGCCCATCGTTCTTTACAATTTATCATTGATTGAGGGTGACGAAATTGAATTTATTATGCAAGCTGATGACGATTATTGTCAAATTCTTGCTGTTTACCCAACAAGTCCATATGGAACAAATATTCCATCAGTTATTGCTGGTGTTAAACTAGTGGCAGTTGATATTGGCACAACCGGTCCTACTGGACCAATAGGTGCAACAGGTCCTCAAGGCATTCAAGGAATTGCAGGAACAGCCACTAATACAGGTGCTACAGGACCTGCTGGTGCAACACGTCAATATGATAGTCAATTCTTACAAGTCAGTACAATATCAACAACTCCTATAATACCAATTATAACTCCAACCTATAATATTTTATCAAATGCTCATATAACCTTCAATTGTTTCTTTAATCACACAGGCGGTGGTGCTAATCACGATGTAACAATTGAGTTATTATGTAATAATACTACAGTCGTTAATAATGCAAAAATGTATCAAACAATTCCATCAGGGGGATATTATGAGAACGCGTTTTTACAGTTCTATGATCCTAATGCAGCGAATAAATATTATACTATTCGTATTACAGGTACTGCTGCAAATACAATTATTATGTCAAATGCAAATTTTGTGATTAATTACATTTAATAATAACCAGAATACATACCGTGTTCAGTGAGTTCATCAGGTGTATAAGGTTGGGCATCACGAGGATTCATTTTGCCAGCAGGAACTGCACCAAGACATTCTGACTTAGCAATCTCATATACATCTTGGAGAGATGCAAGCAGCTTACCTTCTAGCTTAGCAGCCTCAGCCTGTGTAATATTGGCACCAGCAGCTAGTCGCCGGAAGAGGAATTTAGCACGATTACTCCATGTGTTAAATGTAATAGCAAGGTCACGGGCAGGGATAGTCTTAGAGTTGCATTGACCAGCAATGTCCGGTACAGGAATGCGATCATGAAGAGTGGAATATGGAATACTACGAGTAGCAATAACAATTCCAGAAGGAGACATAATATCTTTCTTCAAGCATGCCCATTTGCTGATTAGAAGACGGAATTCGGCAAGATCTTTCTGGGCCTGTTCATATCCACCACAACGCATGGCAAGTTCATCATATACAGCTGAGGCATCTGTTAATGTACGAAGACATGAAGGTTCTCCTGCTCCATTTGCAGCACCCCCGAAGAATCCTTCCATATCACTTCGTGATCTGTTGGATACGACAGCTTCGCTGGCGAATCCTTCCGCAACTTTCATAGTAACTTCGGGCATTTTAACAATAGGCATACTATTGCCCTTCCAGACGAAGAATGAAGACATAGCAACCGCTGATATAATAACAAGGATTACTAAAATAACTATAATTATCGTTTTTGGATCTGATTCAATTTCTTCAAACATCTAATATTTCAGAACATTTATTCTAGAATCTAAATGTTCTGCGATATAACAGGTAAATATGGCGACTTCTTCCAGAGATTTTGTACGCCCTCGTGGAGATGTAACAACTGTTATAGATTACACGGATAGAGATCTTCAGGACGAAGAACTCTTCCCAAATCCTGGAACACTTCCAGCAGACATTAGTTGGTTTGCTCCCGATAATGAACGTCGGACAATTCACTTCAGTCCTCAGATACAGACCTTCGTGCATCGTGGTCCTGCACAATTTGGTGGTCGTTTTACATTTGAAATTGATAAGGTGAACGCCGGTGATCTTATACATATAGTAGCTCTTCAAGTCAATCTAGGTCATTGGTTACCTCAAGATATTCAGCAAAAACTTCTTAATGGACAACTCAAATATGTTGATCCCAATGATGCATGGACATATGTAAATGGTATTGGTCGTTCACTTATTGAATCTGCTGAATTCCAAGTTGATGATACAACTATAGAGACAGTTGATACTGTTGCAGCTGATTGTATTTTAAAGCTATTTCCTGACATTAATACTACTTTCGGCTTCGGTCGTGATGGTTCAGGGACATCAAATTTAGCCGAACAAATTGAGCCACCAACAACTTCTCTCACAGAAGAACCTAATGGTATGTTTGACCCTCGTCGTCCATTTACAGTTGATAGGGGGCAGATCTTTGCTCTAGTTCCATTCTTCTTCACACGCCAACCATATAGAGGTTCTTTTCCTTTGCTTGCAGTCAATAATAATGGCCGTGTACGATTTAACTTCAATCTTCGCCAATTTGATCAATTAGTTCGCAAATGTAACGGCGTCCGTGCCTCATGCACAGATTCACCTCTCAATAAAACATTCAATTTCATTAGCGATCTTGCAGTTCCTCAAAGTTATACTACTGGTCAGGAACCACCTCCATTCCAAGATATTAAAATGATCGTATATTCTTCTATTGTAACAGATGAAGTACGCCAGAATTATATTAGAAACACATATGAAATTATGTATCGTTCTATTCAACCATTTCCTTTCTCAGAGCCATTGAAGTACGCTGTTGCAGCGACTAATTCAGCTATAGATTCTGTCAGAGTTCAATTACCTTTAGAGCTCAATCATCCTATTGAAGAACTATTTTGGGTAATTAGAAGAAAAGCGATTAATGTAAATAATGATTGGCTGAATTTTACAGCATATACTGAGAAGCAGTTGAAGGACAATAGTTTGATTGTACAATCTGATCCTCTTATTGAGGGTACTATATATATTAATGGAATTCCTATTACACAGAAATTGGGTCAAGGATTTAGACAGCATATTGCATCAAGGCATTTTGGTGGTATAGTACCCTTTGGATCATTTATTTATGGTTATAGTTTTGCGAAGGTCCCTGGTGCAATGACACCTACAGGAACAATAAATGCGTCGCGTACATCATCTATTCGCCTAGATCTAACAGTCCGTGTTCCTCAGGCGGCACCAGGAGCATTTACAGAGGCAGAGTCACAGACTTGGGAGATACTAGTATATGGGATAGGAATTAACTGGCTACGATTCCAGAATGGAATGTGTGCGCGTATCTATGGTAACTAAGCCTAAGAATTTTTGATTAGATTTAATAGGTATGCTTTCATCATTGCTCCGACCTCTTAATTCTGGGTTACAAGATGAACGTCTTCAATATGATATAAATCCAAAGCGTATTCGTTTCAGTCAATTTACGAAGATATTTTTGCGCGCAGGGCGAATGACAACACAATGGGTTCGTCTGGATTTTAATCAGCTCCCTGATTTTGGTCGTCAGGCAACTCTGGATCTTATTCGTAAGGGGCATTTCATTAGCCGATTATTCTTAGTAAGTACATTACCTGATATTGCAACATCGCAAACAGCCGCAGCAATAGCAGCTGCACCAGCAGAGGTTTATCCTAAATTTGGATGGACTAATTCAGTCGGTCATGCACTTATTGCAAATGCACAGCTAACTATTGCAGGCGAGGTAGTTGATCAGATTGATAGTCAGTTATTTGAGATTCTGGATGAGTTTTATACTCCATTAGAGAAGGTGCCAGCAGTTAATGAACTAGTTGCACGTAATGATACTAATTTTGGGCAAACTACCAGTGGTTATACAGGAGGTCAAAAGACAATTTATACACCACTGCCATTTTGGTTTTGTCGTGGTGATTCTGCAGCAGCATTTCCAATAGATGCGATTTCAGCGGATCAGATACAGGTTCGTATTAACTTTCGGCCCGCCACCGGATGTTATTACACTGATAGTCGTTTCCAAGGAACATATGATCCACAAGTTGATGGGGCAGCGCTGTGGCCTCTTGCCGGTTCACAGTTATATAAGACTGCTAATCCATCAGATCCAGGTGCTCAGCAAATACCTGGTCTCAATCCAAATGATTCTGGTGAGTATTTTTTACCCATTCAAGGTGCAAAGATGCCTTCAGCTCTACAGTTAGGAGAAACATATATTTTGGCAGAATACATTTATGTGGATAAGCCAGAGGCAAATCGTTTCCGCGTAGCAGATCTTAGAGTTCCAATTGTACAGCATTATGCACTGGAACCACAAGACAATAAGTCACAGGCTTTCATGAATATTCCTATTCGTGTGCCTAATCCTGCGCGTGCTCTTTATTTTATTACACAGCGATATGAAGTTCCATCATATAATGCACATTTCTTAATGACTCGTGATTTGAGGGCAGCTACAGGTGGGGCCCAGATTCCATGGTGGCCTAATAGTCAGGGGCTACAATCTGTGGCAGTTCCAAAGAAATTCATTCCTGCCTTCGCTCTTCGTGATTCTGAACCGCTTTCAGCACTTACATATATTTATGAAGGTAATATGGCGCGTTATGCGACAACAGATCCTTCGCTCTTCAGATCGGTAATGACAGGAACTATATTCAAAAAGAGTCCATGGGTCAATAGGTATATATATGCACTTCCCTTCGGTATTTTCCCAGGATCAAAACCTCTTACAGTTCCTTTTGGAGAAGCTAATCTAGATAAGTTGAAGCGTACTGAACTTCGTCTTCAGATAGCACCTCGGCGAGGTTGCACAAATCCGATGGAAGTTGATAGATTTATTGCACGTATTTATGTTGAAACATATAATATTCTTCGGATCTATGGTGGACGAGCATCCCTTCTATTCAGTTACTAAGGACTTCATTGCACAATAAAAAAATTTGAAATACATATCTATTATAATAGTAATGTATTGACAAATGACAGAAGTTATCGCTTACACTATTGAGATTGCGTGTCCTGCACGTACCCAAACCTTTATGGTATTTTATCGCAAGTGGGAGGATGTTATTAAAGCAACAAGAAATATTGTAAATAAATATGCCCATCGTTTTGGGCCTCTGGTAGCTTATGAAAATTACAACAATGAAATGGAATGCAATGTGGAAGGGATTGTGACAGTTTTCAAGGCTGATCAACTTCACATCAAGATTCATGCAATGATTAAAAATAATCCAGGTATTGAATTTGATATTTATTAGGTCATGATCCAGAAAACTTGGACATGCCAAAAGTCAACAACAGTTGGCTTTGGATTCTTATACCAGACAAAATCATAATTATTGTTACCTAACATATTTTTTAGTTGCATATTAATTTGATTATTAATATCTTCATCAGTGTATGAATGATAATAATTATTCTGTGATGACCATAATACATAATGATTACTGTGATTTGGCAAATTATATCTAAATGTGGAAGGTTTGAAGAACCATTGTCCGGTAGTATCATTACAGAATACTGAATGTTGAATGAATGCTTTTACAGTCGGCCATGTATGACTAATGTGGTCCATGGCTGCATGTTTCGCGGCTAGATCAGCGCTAGTGGGTCTAATAGTATGTTCATTAGGAATCCAATCATGCATTGCCGATAGGCGGTTAAGATCTTCAATAGATGAACTAATACGACCTCTAATCATTCTTATTAATTTAATATATAAATATTAATAAAATCAAATTTATTAAGATATATTAGTAATGGGATCATATACTCGCAAACGACATTCTCATAAAAAACATAAAAGTGGAAAAACATTAAAATTCAATAAACGTTCATTATTTCCTAAATATCTTATTCATATAACCGATGCTGATTTAGTTGAGAATATAATTAATACAGGAATTAGACCCTCATTAAATACTGGTAAAGGGCAATATAAATATAATTGGGTACCAGATTTTACTTTACCTGAAAATAAATCAAAATCTAACTTTATCAAATTTGATAAAGTCTTTACACAATTGGTATTTGATGATAATCTTACATTTAATGTTCCAGTTATATCAGATCAGCACACAATATTAATTTTGGATCCAAAATTAATTGAGGATTATTGCAAAGATAATAGTTGTATAGTGAGTGCTCAATGGATAGGTGGTAAAAAAGATAAAAAATTATCAAAAGAATATGATCCAAATAAATCATTGAATCAAAATCTTAAGAAATGGTCTAAATTTTTAGGAAGATCTGAAGAAGGATTGAGCCAAAATGAAGTAGTTTTTAATAAACCAATAGATCCTAAATATATTAAATGTATTTTATTGCTACCACCTCAATATAAATATTTTTACACTGAAATTAATAATGATAAAAATTTCACAGTAACTAAATGTATTAAAGAAGAATGTTATGATTATACTGATTTATATTTAGATGACATATATTTATTACTACAACTTGAAAAAAAATATCCAAATATAAAAATTGCATTTACCTGGGAAGAAGCAGATGAAATTTTAAGTAAAGAAAATTAAATAGTTTTCCGCAATTCAACTACATCATCATTTGCAACTTCCAAAATATCACCTGCATCGCATTCTAACCATAGATCTGGTACCGACTGATGCGCAGCTTCTGCTTGTATCACAGTCACTTTTGCTACTGCAGCGGCATCTGTAACAGCTTTGTAAACAGGTTCTTTGTAATTGTCATAAGTGGATTTTGCAAGTTCATATAATTTGATTGTGCCATGTGCGATTCCAGCGGTAGCTAGGCCGGCAACAGTTCCAGCAACAATGGATGCACCAAAAGCAACAGTTTTGCTAGTGGCTTTTATAGTGGGGCTGACAACAGTTGCTCCTGCATCAGCTGTTGCCCTTAAAGTAGTTGCAATATGATTTCGTCCAAGCAGATCTGCACCATATCCTAGTCCAATTCCAAGTAATGAAATACTTTTACTAGTTGCAGCGGCGCTCATATCGCCACAAGTGACAATACCATTATATACAGCTGAACTGACAGTAGATCCTATTACAGTTGCTATTGTTGGAATAACACTGCTCATTCTAATATAAAATATAACCTAATCTTTATTTACGTGTGCGACGATTTTTTCTAGAACTCAAGGGTAAATAGCGTATGGGTTTTCTTACATGTGAAAGTGATGCACGTTTACGAGAATTATTTAATCGCGAATTGTAACTTCCGATAGAACCACGAGTTTTTGCATTAATATTAGAATGATGTAGTGCCTGAACAGGACCATTCATTGACATATTTAATTGGAGAGGAGTTGCGACGTTCATGGGCATAATTTCAACATTGGCCGTAGCTAATCCAAGATTGCGACCACCTCTATTACGTTGTAGTTTTGCTGCAGCGCCGCCACGGATTCTTCGTGTTCTTGAAGGCATTATATTTATAATGGATATTATTGTCCCAAAGCTGCTTCAGGAACCAGTTTTAAAACAAAAGTAGGTTCAACACCAGCAACGGCAGGTAAAATCAGATTTGCATAGCGATCAAATGGATAAAAATTTATCTTTTTTATTTCCACAGCAAGTCCATCATTGACCCAGCGACTAATTGCATTTTTCACTTCTTCAAAGCCACAATTATCTTGTGGTACTCCAAGTTCCTTCAGCTTCTTCAAGATCTTTATGCCTTCACTAAGTCGTTCTTCCTTTGTCTTCAGGGCACGAGGTGGCATTTATGCTTCTATCATACATTTATCGGAGTCATTAAATGTCTTCTCCAAATGTCCGATGTACTTCGTAAAATTATTTTGAACAGGATCTCCATGTAAAACATAAGTTTTTAAATAGGGTTCTAATAGATTAATAATGAGATTTTGTTCAATTGCATCGCTAATTGTGATTGCCCATTGTAGATCTTGTTGAATGGCGGGACTTTTAATTTTATAGATTCCATGTGCATTTTCAATTGTTATGCGGCACATTTTAAGAAATAATCCGCAATTAAATGGGATTCTATAATCAGGTATTTTAATATGAGAATTTTCTGAGCCAAATATATCATCTGTTTGAGGGCAATGTTCAATCAGATCATCAAAAAAAAGTGTTTTAGTTGCATTCCATTGTTCTTTCGGAATATTAAGAGCATCAAATACACGGGAAAAAGATTTAGTGGTTGTACCAGAAGTAGGGCGATTTAGACGTAGATTAATAAGTGAATCACCAACAAGAGAATTATAGATTATTTCCAGAAGTTGGGGAATAGTTATTTGTAATCCGGATTTATCATAAATATTACTTCCAGAATTACATTGATTTGTATAGACAACAACATAATCAATCTTTTTATCATGTTTTAGTTGTAGAAGCTTTTGTAGGAACTGTTTCAGACCTGGGCGAAATATATTGTATTGATGGAATAAATCAATAAATTTAACTAAAATTGGTGCAATATTCAAATATTTTTTGACATGAGTCTTTTCAAGCCAAAACAACCATTTAAAAAATACATCATAATCACCCGTTGTCTGATCATTATCTAAAATGACAATATGCGGTGTCCGCGACAGCGGCGGTAATTCTGATGTCATAAGTTCTTACTTGTTTCCAAGATTTTAGATTTTTTGCAAAAATCCGGAAATATATATTGCTGCGCTTTATCATGGTCTAAGAAACCCGGCTGTCTCTTAGATAGAAATGTGTGGTATTTGGGCCCTTATTCGTGATATTGGTGCTACATTTTCAGTTTCAGAGGCTAAAGCCGAGCAGATAATGATGAATACTTTGAATAATCGTGGTCCCGAAGGAGGACGTGTTATTACATTGATTGATCAGATTATAATGGGTTTTACACGTCTTGCAATTAATGGTTTAACATCTGAAGGAATGCAACCGTTCCATCATAATGGAATTTGGACAGTATGTAATGGGGAAATTTACAATTATAAAGAACTTGCAGTCCAATATGGATTTAATTTAACAACAGGGTCTGATTGTGAAGTGCTACCACATCTTTATGAAAAATTTGCCGATTCTCCAAGTGATTTATGGAATTCATTAGATGGTGTATTTGCAGCAATAATTGTGGATACCAATAGGCATCGCCTACTAATAGGTCGTGATCCTTATGGAGTCAGACCACTTTTTGTTGGAACATTTAATTCTGGAAGTTGTTATAACGTATATGAACAGCTTGCATTTGGATCAGAGATGAAGTCAATTATTGAACTGAAGCCTGATACAATTGCTCAATTCCCTCCAGGACATTATATTGATTATAATGTGTCATTAATGGATAAACTAAAATACATTAAATATCATAATTATCCTCATGAAGATCCTGTTGCTTTTCCATTAGATAATTTAGACAATGCAAAGGCTATTGTACGCAACTATTTAGAAGAAGCAGTAAAAAAGAGAATGTTAACAGAGCGCCCAGTTGCTGCACTTCTTTCGGGTGGAGTGGATAGTTCATTGATTGCTGCATTAGTTGCGCGCGAACTGCGTGCAGCTAACGCCCCACCTCTAAAAACATTTAGTATTGGCTTTGAGGGATCAGAGGATCTGAAGTATGCGCGTTTAGTTGCTGCTCATATAGGATCAGATCATAATGAGATTGTGATGACACCAGATGAGTTCTTTGCAGCAATTCCAGAAGTTATAAAGGATATTGAATCATTTGACACAACTTCAGTACGTGCATCTATAGGAAATTGGTTAGTAGCCAGAGAGATTCGCCGTCGCACAGATTGCAAGGTAGTATTTAATGGAGATGGATCTGATGAGGTCTTTGGATCATATATGTATTTCTATAAAGCCCCATCTGATGATGAATTTAATGCAGAGTCTGTTAGACTTTTGAAGGATATTTGCTATTATGATGTTCTTCGTTCGGATCGTTCTATATCATCTCATGGATTAGAGCCACGTACGCCATTTTTGGATAAGAAATTTGTGGCAGCAGCGCATACAGTCGCAACTGCGTTGCGTCGTCCAATAATTGGCGAGAGACCTGAAAAATGGATTCTTCGCACAGCCATGGAGGGCCAGGGCCTATTGCCAGATGCTGTTCTTTGGCGTAAGAAGGAGGCATTTTCTGATGGTGTATCAGGGCCAGATAAGCTCTGGTATCAGAACATTCAGGAACGTCTAGGATCAGTAATCTCGGATGAAATAATGTCAAAGATGTATATACACATGGCACCAAAAACACCAGAAGACTATTATTATCGTTACCTATTTGAGAAAGATTATGAAGGACGTGGAACAGTGATTCCTTATCGTTGGATGCCGAGATGGATAGATGGTGCAACTGATCCATCAGCACGCACATTACAGGTTTATAGCGCAGCTAGCCAATAAAATTGACCTCTTTGGTACTGTAAATGACAGATAAAATGACTGAAGCATTTATCAAGCGTCCATTAAATTCTGTATTGAAGAATGGAGAGATCATAGGGCATTTTACAATGGGAACTGAGTTTTATGCTGAATATAAGGATGGTTATTTACATCCATTTATAGAGAAGGTAGGAAAAGATGGAAGAGTGACAAAGACATTTGATAAGGATAATATCTTTGACACAGCAACATCATTTTGCAATTTTCATGTTAAGTCAAAGGTAAATGGCTGGCGTGAAGCACGAGTTTTACGTGAAGGACAATGGATTCGTTTAGGCGAGTTAGTACCTTATTCCAATATATCATTAGAAAAGCAGCAGCATAAAGTTGTAGAGACAAATATATCTAAGGAAGAAATGCCTCCGAAGAAGATTGCAAATCATATATTGAAGACAAAGAAGACAGAAGCAGTGGTGCCACCAATTATAGCTACTACAATTGAATCTAATGAAGATCCAATTGAAGTAGAAAATATTGAGGAAGTATCTATTATGGCAATTAAGATTAATGAGACTGTCTATTATATTGATTCTAATAAAAAGAAGATTTATGAGAAGATGAAGGATGGTGGTATAGGTAAATATGTGGGTCGTTATAATTCAAAGATTCAAGGGAAGATTGATAGATCAGTGGTAGATTCTGATGATGAGAATGTTGCTGAGTAAACAAAAAAATTGATAAAAATACATCTCTTAAACCTTTTTTACGATTTATAATATTATACAAAGTAAGATGTCAGGACGTAGTTTCTGCAAACCAGTTATAAAAGTAGACAGAGTTCCGACGCCATTACCATCAGATGATACACCAACACCAAGTGGGGGTCGTTTTGGAAATTTAAGAGCAAAGAGGGAATCAGTTGTGGAATCACCATCAGGTGAGAAGCCTTCAATAAGTAGGTTTGCAAATTTATCAACAACTAGCCTGACATCATTAGTGGATTCTCCAACGGAAGAGTCCCGTTTTAGTAGATTACGTTCACGCCCATCTGAAGGAAGTTTTCCTGTAGAAACGGAAGGGCGTGATTTTAAATTTAAATCAAATCCTGTTGAGGAGATTACTGAAGGACGTACATTTGGATTATTGAGAACAAGTAGTTCATATCCAAATATGGATGAAGTAATTACAGAACCATCGCGATTTTCATCATCATTGAGAACAAATAGTTATGGTTCAGCATTTGATATGCAAAGAGATAGAAAATCGTCTCATGAAGAGACGAATAAGAGATTAGTTGTGAATGAATCATCTAATTTTATTTTAAAGAAGATAGCGGAGCGTCAGCGAAAAGAGGACGAGCCATCGCCAACAGTAGTTCCAAGATGTATGCGAAATGCATTGGCAGAAATGGTGATGATCGCTCAGGCTCAGAATACAGTAGAGACACCACCGCCGCCACCAAAGAAGGAAAAAGCAAAAGTAAAGAAAAAGAATCAGGTATCATTGGATGATTTGGATGATATGCCAGTTGCCATTAATGCTGCAAAGATTGCACAACAATTTGGTCATGTAGAGGTTTCAGAAAGTGAAGATGATGATGAAAATACAAATGGAATGTCAGCAAAAGAATTGAAGAAGCTGCGACGTCTTGAAAAAGTAGAGGCTCGTGGTGGTGCAAAAAATCATTATATTTAGCAGGAATCTGTCTATCAATGTGAAATTTTTAGTAAATACATAAACCATTATTATAGTTCAATGTTTTAATTATAGATCCACTCATATCATAAATATAAACAGATCCATCTAATTTTCCATTATTAAAGTTGCATTTTACCTTAATTTTTCCATTAGGGTAATATTCAACAGATAGTCCTTGTCGCAGTCCATAATGATATGTACAAGCATATGTATTTATTCCAAATATATTATAGCGTCTATATAGACCATGACGAATACCAGGTGAGCATTCATAGAAGACTTCAAGATCATTATTTACGTAATCTTTTTTCTCTATTTTTTCTGGATCTCTTAAAAGATGCATAGATGACCCCATATCTTCTTTTGCATTCATAAATAGATTAAATAAATCTAATTGATATGAAACCATTTAGTACTATGCATAAATACAAAACTAGTAATTATCAAATTTTGATTGCCGCAAATTACAAATAAAAATTTGAAATACAATATTTTCTATTTGATCTAATAGAGTTAAGAATGATTCCAAAGTTTCCAAGTATTAAAGGATTAAGAAAGTTTCCTGTGATGGAGGATTTGCATTTTGAGTTTAAGGGTGGAATTAAGGGTCGTCCAATACAGAAGGTGTATGAGACGATTTTGGCGCTTTTGAATGGAGATGGTGGGTATATAGTATTTGGTGTACATGATACATCGCGTACTATTCATGGAGTCTTTGCAACGGATAAGGAGATTGATCAATTTATCCTGCAGATTGACAGGATTAATCACAGTGGAATCATTGTGAAGACTACTGGTCAGAAAATTAGCACACAGTGTATTAGCGTTAAGGTGATGAATTTGGAATTCACCTGGAAGAAGCTTATTATTATCACAGTTGTGCCAGAGTTACTAGCGAATTATACTTTGTCAAATGGCAAAGTAGTTCAGAGAATTAATGCTTCCAATTATTGTACAATGGGGGCAAATGAGGTTGGAAAAACCTTTACAGAGGAGGAGGTTCAGGAGCGAATTAGATTTGCAATGAAGGAACTTAACCGTAAATATTTGACATATTTGAGAACAAGTCATGAGAGTTATAAAAAAGAGATAGCAAGAAAAGATCGGCATATTGAAAAGCTAGAGAGGAAATTGGCCACAGAGCCGATATCATGGTACTCATGGCTAAAAAAAATATTTTGTTCCAGACATTAATAGTATATATTTTTAGTTTTTACTCTTCATTATAAAATCGCATTAGCAATTTAGGAACAAATAGCCAACATCTATCGCGCTTTAATACTCTTGTAGACATAACATTGAGATATTCTGTATTAGTGAATTCAGAATAGTATGAACATTTCATATTATTTCTAATGTAGTTGATTAGAATATTAATCTCTGGATTAATTTTTTGCCATCCTTCAAGGACGACATAACAGTATTTATTATTTAGAAACGGTATAAATGGACCATCAGTTGGCCAAATACACGAATCTTTTGTTTTATAATAATAATTTTGTTTGGAAATGACGCATCTTATACTTGATGAGCATGGGTGTCGTGAAAACATCGCCATAGCATCAAGTGCGTCATATTCTTCAGGAATTGGTAGAATGGTAAGCATGTTATCACAGCCACCACCACCTGTAAAGGTTCTACCAATATCTGGATTTTTAATTTCATAGTTGCGCTCTTCAATAATAATTGGGAGCACGGGTTTTCCAATTTGTAATTGACTGGAATAATCTTTAAATCTGGGTCTATTAAATGTAGATCCAGAATTCTGATTTTTAATTTTCTTATAGATTTGGAAGAGATGTTCGCGAATCTTAGTTCGTGATTGATCATAGACAAGCCAACCATTTGGTGACTCTTTGAGATCAAAATCTTCATAATCATAATTATAAATACCCATAGAGACATAATGTAAGATCTTGTCTGCATCAGGATTTGTCTGAAGAGCATACTTCTGTCCTTCATAGAGTTCACCAAGTAAATCTTGGTTCTCTAGAATTTTATGTGTACTGATTTCAAAGAACCTTCCTTCATGACTCATAATACCAATAAATCCTTCATGATCATCTGCAAGAAGACCGATTTCCTCAATAGGATGTTCAAAGGGATTGGCTACCAAAGTGAATTTCTGTGCTATCTTGGACATTGTAGGCTGTAATTATTTATACTTTTATATAAATATCTATTAAAAAATCAATTTTTTTTATATTAAGTAATCAAAGATCATCATACATATTTTGTGGATCTTCTTCTAAATGTACTACTGCAGAAACAACTTCAGGCATACCATAATTAATGGCTGGTAGTTCATGTTTTTCTTTCTTAACATGTTGTCTCGGCCTATTTGGTAGACGATCTTCTTCATCTGTTTCAGATTCTGATAGAATATCAATATAATTAACATGAATTCTATTGCGCGCTGAACGTCTTCTTTGTTCTTCAGGAATTGGTTCAGGTTTATGAATAATTTGGCGAATGATCATGACAATGCATTCAACTTCTGGGCCAATTCTAAATTGACGTATAGTCCCTCCAGTAGTATCACATTCTCTTTTATTACTTCTGACAAAGAGGGTTTCAGGAGGATATCCTGGTAAATGAAATGAAATCTTATTGTTGGCTGCATCAATTGCTTGTTTAAAACTCTTGTATAGAGTATTGTGTTCTGGACGAATAATATAATCAAAGATATGATTTTGAGAATTGGATAGAATATCAATAACTCTGTATGTTGCAGCCATGATTAGATATTTTATTTTTTGAAAAAAATTTTTTTTCAATTTTTTGAAATAACTAAAAATTGCATAATCACAGAATAAATATACAATAATAATTACTCTTCATCTTCTTCATCTTCGTCATCTTCATCTCCAGAGTTTTCCAGAACATCATCTTCTGGGGCATCTTCTTCACTCTCATCGGAGCTGTCATCAGAGCTGTAACCGTGTCTGTCATCGGCGCTGTCTTCCAGAATATCGTCTTCTGGTTCTTCATCTTCATCTTCATCCTCTTTAACAATAATAGGTTTAGTGGATGACTTCTTTTTGATAGGCTCATAATTAGTAATGTGAGCTTTATAGGATTTTGCATGTTTATTAAACAGATTGATATAATATTCATCATCATATACAACTGGCTTGGGATTATTTTGTATGAGAGTCATTGACTCTTCTGATTTTTTGGTGGAAGGTTTTTCAATAACCTTCATTTCTGGTTTTATTGCTGACTTCTTGCGACTGCAAGGATTGCAAATAAATAGTTCCAGAATTGCTAAAATTAATTCAATAAGGGTTTTCCAGATCTTACTGCATTGTTGGCGCTTCCTGCTACAACATTGCGTCTCATGTCCTTTCCCAGATTTAGGGAAAGGTCCCTTCTTATTTACTGTTTTCATGTTTTGCTGCTTACCTCCTTTTTGTTGGAGCCTTTGCCCCCCCTCTGAGTGTATGTTAGATCCCTTCTGGTTCCCTTGAGAAGCCTTTTGACCCTTCTGGTTCCCTTGATGAGCCTTTTGACCCTCCTGGTTCCCTTGAGGAGCCTTTTGACCTTTCTGGTGTCCTTTAGACCCATTAGTACTTTTGTGACTGTTTTGGCCCTTTGGGCCTTTAGTAGCTGCGGTATTCATGATAATAGTGCGTAAATATTTAATAGAAAAAACCTATATCAATTTTTTTTATAAAAATTGAAATATTTTTTTATAATTATTTAATGAGTAAGTAATTTGTAGATGATTTATATTATATTAAAAATGTAATTAATAATTGAAATTTAATATATGATGAATTTTATTAGATATATCCATATTCCGTTATCATGGCAAGTATATCACTACGCAATCGGTTAAATATATATGGTAAATCTATGCCACTGCATCTGAGAGTTATTGTCAATAACTATGTTATTGTCTGAGTGAATATGCAAGTATGGATCCATGGTATATTGACGGGTCTGCCACCCTGAGCCCTAAGTCACGGTGGAGGGGAGATAATCCGCGCAAGCACTTATTATCAGCGCCTAGACATTGTCTAGACGTTGCCAACCTCTTCAAAAAACATTTTTCGTATATATAACGAAAAAGCCTTTTTACGCCAGGCGGTTTTACCCGCTTTTGCTCATGGCGACGAGGATCTCCTCAGTTCCTAAAGTTGATGATAGCTACAGTAGTTTAGGAACCAAAGAGATCGCAGGGGATTTTAGTCTTGCCTAACTGTAGAATAATAAAACGAATATCAAATATTTACTTGCGGGTGCCACCCGCATAAAACTAAGGTTTTCTAATCATTTTATTATATTTATTTACGATTAATGTTATAGTTATATTCCAATTTCAATTTTTTTTGTTAAATTAATGAGAATTCTGCAAAAAAAAGTATGTTTATTTACGCGTTATAACATACAATACAATATTAAGTGACAGTTAATATTATTACAACATCAAATTAGTTTTTCAATAAATTCTATTTCTATAGTCATTAACTCCGAGCTCAGGAGTCATAATTCTAGATTTAGTATATTGTCATACTGCCTTGATGCTGCGAAACATCAATTATGACTTATGTTGTTTGTATTTTGCCATCAGAGACAGCGATTAGATCAATAATTGATAATAAGATATTTAGGTCAATTACCGTAGTAATCAACAAGGCCTAACCCTCCCTCCCAATGAGTTACTATATTCCATAGTCTGCAAGCAGATTAGTACTAATAATATCTCACCCTCAATGGTAATAACACAACTTCGCGAAAAGCTGTGAAATTAGCATTCTAAATATAAGAGTTTCATTGTTTTTCAAGATAAAGTACATACCTATTGTCAGTAGTTATATAATTTATATTGTAAAGTTCTGAAACTCTAATAATCATCTTTATTGTTCTCAAAGGTATTTATGGTAATAAACTATTTCAATTTTTTTATTAAAAATTAACAGTCTCCGACATATTTTAATAATTATATGACAAACTTAATTCAAGTATAAAAAAAAATTGATTTGGATCAATGTTATGTTTAGATATTCAAACTAAGTCACTAAAATGAGCACTAATACTACATCTGCTCCTCCTAAGAGTTCTGGCGATATTATCAACGAGCGTTTTAAGGCGCTATCGGCATTGGATCAAGCTATGAAGATGAATGAGCTTTCAACGATCCATGTTAAATCAGTAAAGGTTGAGCAAAAGACAAACAAACCAAAGAAGCAACGTGATCCTGATGCTCCTCCAAAGGAGCAGGGTGAGAAAGTGAAGCAATGGTATAGTGACATTGAGAAGATCCAGGAAGAATTTGGGATCAAGAAGGATGAGAAGGGAAATCCTATGTACAAGATGGACAAGAATGGCGAATCAAAGCCAGTCTACATTGTAAGTTATAAGGAGGCTATGAAGTTGGCCTCTCAGAGACGTAATGAATCTGGCGAAGCGGCACCTGCTAGCAAGCCAAAGAAAGCACGAGATGCAGATGCACCTGTAAGTGAGGTACCGAAGACAGCTAGCCGCTCAAAGACGGTTCCAGTTGCACCAACGGTAACGGATGATGAAGATGATGATATTGAAGAACCAATGCCATTTATTTTCAAGGGTGAGATGTTGCTGAAGTATTCTAATGGGGATACTTGGGTTAAGAACCCAGATAATACTCGTGGTGAGTGGAAGGGTGTTTATAATCCTGCCAAGAAGCGATTTGATAAGACTGCTCCAGAAGATGAGCCAAATTATTAAAGAATTATGTCAATTTAAATTAAAGTAAAAATGGACTCCCATTTTTTAGTAGCGTTATGATCTAAAAAAAGTAATCTATTTTAATAATTAGAATCAATGTCTTCAGACACTTTGGATACAATTTGCCGAATTCTATCCGTCGGCAGCTGTGGGGGCACAGGTGTAAGCGGTGCAACAGGCACATGTATAATTAGTGGCCCAGTATGTTCTGGAATTACATCTGGTCCAACAGGTCCCGCGGGAATAGCAGGAAGTACAGGTCCGACAGGGCCTGGTCTATCTTTTTCAGTAAATGGATCAACTGGAGCTGTTCTTTTTTATCATGGATCAGGATTTACTGGTTCATCATTATTTAGATTTAATCCATCATCAGGTCCTTCTGGTGAAGTTATAATTGATGGTAAGTTAACAGTAGCAGGTATTATTGATCCAGTTGCCTTGGTATTGGATGGTCAGACTACAAATCCTAATCCACTTAATCCTGGTACAATTTGGTATAATACTACTGATTCATCATTATATTTAGATAATACAAGAGTTAATTCAACTGGTGCAACAGGAGTTACAGGTTCTCAGGGTACAACAGGTGCAACAGGCCCTACAGGCCAACAAGGATTACAGGGTGCAACGGGTGTAACTGGTTATACAGGACCGACTGGTATTAGTATGACTGGAGCAACAGGCCCTACAGGTGCAATGGGTTCAACTGGACAGACAGGTTCAACTGGTGCAACTGGTCCAGGTATAACAGGTCCTACTGGTGCAACTGGAGCTCCAGGATCAATTTATTATATTCCTGTTGGTCAGGCACTATTTATTAACATTGTTGGTCCATATTACACATTTAATATTACTAATGGTATAACTTATTCATTATCTTCTGGTCAAGCAATTGTGGTAAATGATTCAGTTACAAATAAAAATATGTATGGTACAATATTTGCCTATACAAATACGGGATCAGGAATTTATGCATTATCAATTTTGCCATCTGGAATAGAATCAGGATTTAGTTTGACAACACTAACATCAACATGTTCAATAAATTTAATGGGACCTTATGGTGCAACAGGTGTAACAGGTTCTCAGGGATCAACTGGAGTAACAGGTGCTACAGGTATGCAAGGTGTCACAGGGCCAACTGGTGTAACAGGTTCTCAAGGATCTACAGGAGCAACAGGGTATACAGGTGAAACAGGAGCAACAGGTTCTCAAGGACCAACAGGTTTACCAGGAGATCGTTATAATACTCAATCATCAAGTGTTATACTTAGCCCTACTCCTGTTGAAGGTGCAACTGTTGGAATGACAGTAGGAACAGGATTATCATATATATCTGGTAATTCAGTTGTTGTTGTTGATTCTGGCAATAATAATAATAGATTTGAAGGTACAGTTAACATGTATACAACAAGTAATGGTAATATTACAATCGGTAATATTAAAAATGTTCAGGGTACTTTTGCATCTGCAGCAGTATATAATGTGAATTTGGATGGTATTGATGGCCCTACTGGCCCTACTGGATTTAGTGCAACTGGTGCTACAGGATCTCGTGGAGATACTGGTCATACAGGTCCAACAGGTCTACAGGGTCCTACTGGATTAAGTGCAACAGGTGCAACCGGTTCACAGGGAGATACAGGTGCAACTGGTTCTCAAGGATCAACAGGTGCAACAGGTGCAACAGGTTCTCAAGGATCAACAGGCGCAACAGGTGCAACTGGTTCTCAAGGATCTACAGGTGCAACAGGTTCAACTGGTATGCAGGGTGATACTGGCGCAACAGGTGCTACAGGTGCTACAGGTTCTCAAGGATCTACTGGCGCAACAGGTGCAACTGGTTCTCAAGGATCTACAGGTGCAACAGGTGCTACAGGTTCTCAAGGATCTACTGGCACAACAGGTGCAACTGGTATGCAGGGTGATACTGGCGCAACAGGTGCTACAGGTGCTACAGGTTCTCAAGGATCTACTGGCGCAACAGGTGCAACTGGTATGCAGGGATCCACAGGTGTTACAGGCTCTCAAGGATCTACTGGTGCAACAGGTATAACTGGTATGCAGGGTGATACAGGTGTTACAGGCTCTCAAGGATCTACTGGTGCAACAGGTGCAACAGGTGCAACAGGTATGCAGGGATCCACAGGTGTAACAGGTGCAACAGGTTCTCATGGATCTACAGGTGTAACAGGTGCAACAGGTATGCAGGGATCAACAGGAGCAACGGGAGCAACTGGTGCAACAGGTGCAACTGGATCTCAGGGATTTACAGGAGCAACAGGTGCAACAGGTCTTCAGGGATCAACGGGATCAACAGGTCCAACAGGAAACCAAGGATCTACAGGTCCTGCTCTTTTTAACCTCAGTGTTGTTACAGGAACTCCAACAATTAATTCCCCAAATTCAGTTACATTAAATTCATATCCCCAAGCTGTAAGTACAGTGGAAACTTATAGTACTACAAATAATACTGCTATCTATTTCCAGGCTAAAGTAACAGGTGCTCCAGGATTTACAAATATTTCACCAAATGAATATGTAGGACTTGGTGTATCAAACTTTTCTGGGATTATCACAGGCTCAGGAATTAATAATATTAATTTATGGACTCCATTTGGACCTCTAGGTTCTGCAACTATAAGTGATGGGCAAATCTTTTCAATTTATGTTAGTGCTGATGTAGCAATATTTTATGTTGATGGTATTGAAGTAGGATCAATATCTTCTGTAGGTATTGTAAGTGGACCTGTTTCAATTATAACCTTTAATGGTTATAGTACGCCACAACCAACTCTAATTGAAAATATAAGTGTATATATAACTGGAGCACGAGGTGCACAAGGTGATACAGGAGCAACAGGTGCAACAGGTGACCAAGGATCAACAGGTGCAACAGGTATGCAGGGATCCACCGGTGTAACAGGAGCAACAGGTGCAACAGGTTCTCAGGGATCTACAGGTGCAACCGGTGCAACAGGTCTACAGGGTGATACAGGAGCTACAGGAGCTACAGGTATGCAGGGATCAACAGGAGCAACGGGAGCAACAGGTGCAACAGGTGCAACTGGATCTCAGGGATCTACAGGAGCAACAGGTTCTCAAGGATCTACAGGTTCAACAGGTGCAACAGGTCTCCAAGGTAGTGCAGGTGATACGGGTGCTACAGGAGCAACAGGTTCTCAAGGTTCAACTGGTGCTACAGGTCTCCAAGGTAGTGCAGGTGATACGGGTGCTACAGGAGCAACAGGTTCTCAAGGTTCAACCGGTTCAACAGGTGCCACAGGTCTACATGGATCAACAGGTGCAACAGGATCTCAAGGATCAACAGGTGCAACAGGTGCAACAGGTTTACAAGGTAGTGCAGGTGATACGGGTGCAACAGGTGCAACAGGATCCCAAGGATCTACAGGATCAACAGGTGCAACAGGTCTACAAGGTAGTGCAGGTGATACAGGTGCAACAGGAGCAACAGGTTCTCAAGGATCTACAGGATCAACTGGTGCCACAGGTCTACAAGGTAGTGCAGGTGATACGGGTGCTACAGGAGCAACAGGTTCTCAAGGATCTACAGGATCAACAGGTGTAACGGGCCCTACAGGTCTTCAGGGTCCTACAGGTCCCGCAACATTGGCTGGTCCTTTGCCTACAATTGGGTATGTGCGTGCAACATCAACACAAACTGTTGCAGATAATACAGCTACAACTGTTATTTTTAATTCATCAGATGCTAATAGTTCATACGGAACATTTAGTCCATCCTTAATATATAATACAACAACAGGTATTCTTACAAATAGTGGATCAGATACATTTAATATTTTAGTTAATTCAGAAGTATATTTGGATGTAAATACAGGTGTATCAATACGTATTGTTAGAACAAAGACGGGTCCAGTAACTGATTATTATTCTCAATTATCAGTTGTTGCACAAGTTATTTCATCATCGGCATCAATTGTTTTGGCACCAAATGACACAATTAAGATTGAGATTATTCAAACATCAGGAGGGAATGCAGCTATTCAATTTGCAAATCGTGTTACTCGTATAACATTCACTCAATTGGATTATGCACTTGGTCCTACAGGTCTTGCAGGTGGAACAGGTTTCACAGGACCAACTGGTATTTCAGAAACAGGTGCAACAGGAGCAACAGGTGCAACAGGATCTCAAGGATCAACTGGATCAACAGGTGCAACAGGTATGCAAGGTATTGCAGGTGATACAGGTGCAACAGGTGCAACAGGTTCTCAAGGATCAACAGGTTCAACTGGTTCAACTGGTGCAACTGGTATGCAAGGTGATACAG
>JACCDY010347181.1_pt1 | contig 61519 bp, 39 predicted proteins | sample 7446391 | NCBI WGS metagenome assembly JACCDY01 (sample SAMN15323451, study PRJNA562643) | freshwater metagenome | isolation source: river surface water | place: USA:Blue River Watershed | collected 2017-08-18
CTCAGTGGCCGGTCTTGGTGCCGGGCAGGAAGCGGTAGTAGACTTCCAGCATGAAGGTGGCAAGGCAGGTGGCCATGTGGTCGTTGACCGGGCCGTGGCTCATCTTCTGTTTCCACGAGCCATCGGAGTGCTGGGCATTGAGCAGCTGGTCTTGGAACAGCTTGTTGTACCACTTCCAGTCCTCGCCACCGGCGTTGATCATCGCTTGGGCGTTGTAGTAGTGGTAGTAGAGGTTGCTGCTGGGTTTGCCCCATTCGAATTGGGTGTTCTTGCGGACGTATTCGATCGCCTTCTTGCAGGCCTTGGAATCACCCTGACCCCAGAACTGCATGCAAAGCGCGGCACCACCGGTGAGTCCCGGGCTGCGCTTGGGGTCTTCGCGGTAGCCGATGGCGCCATTCTGGCCTTGGACTTTTTCGAGGAACTTGATCGCGTCTTCGCTGGTTTTGCGGAACTTGCTATCAGCCAGGATCCCGGTGGTTTTGAATGCCTTCAGGGCTTGGATCTGCCAGAAGCCGACCGAGTTGTCACCGGTGGGGGCTTTGCCGTACTTGTAGTTCCAACCACCGGCAGGCGATTGACCGTCGATGATCTTTTCGCCGGCCTTCATGGTGACGTTCTTCAGGTTCGGGATATCGATCTTGAGCTCCTTGCAGAAGGTGTAGGCTTCGGACAACGCATAGGTGGCGATGGCATGCTCATAAACCGCCGAGATGCCTTTTTCAGTCGCCATCATGCCATCACCCTTCATCCCCATGTTGATGAGGTAGGTGATGCCCTTGGTGATCGAGTTGCCGTATTCGGCGGACTTCGGTGTTTCGCAGTGACCGAGGTAGGCGAGGATCGCCATGCCGGTCATGGCCGCCCTGTGCTTTTCGCCCCAGCTGCCGTCATCGTTTTGTGTGCCCTTGATGTATTGCAGGGCTTTGACGACCGCCTTTTCGCACTTCACGCTGCCGCCCATTTCCTTGAGGCGGGAAATCCGGTCACTTTCCGAGCAACGCTTTTTCATCGACGCCGGGATGCTGGTGAAGCTGTTGGAGCCGCCCCAGTTCTGTGAGAACTCAAGGCTGTCACCGAATTCAAGCGAGGGAGCGTCGATTTCGACTTCCGGCACCGGGATGGTCACGTTGGTCGGCGCGGTGGTCGCGATGACCTTGGCCATCGAGGTGGAAGTCGGAGTCGGTTTGTTGTCGACGGTCTTCTTCGGTTTTTCCTCAGGCTTCGGTTCGGTATCCTCAGGAACCTCATAGGTCACCAGCACAGGGACCTCTTTGGGGATGAGGGGCAACAGGAACAGACCAAGCACCAGACCGATCAGGACGATCACGAGGATCGAGATGACGATGGAGCTGATGGTTGAATTGCGGCGCTGTGCCTGGAGGCGCGCCATGGCTTCGGGGCTGAGTTGGGCGTGTAAGCTCATGGGGTGGGGCGGCTTTTTGCAAAGCCTATGTATTCTCAAATGTTTGGCAGCCAAAATTTGACAGCCTTTAATTACCCAATGAGTTACAGGAAGATGTCGGCGCGTGGATCCGAGCGCAGAGATGTTTTTCTCGACGCGGATCGCGCGGAACATCGCGGTAGGCGACATTGTAGTGGTATGTCAGCAATTCATCCGCGAAGGGAATGGTGATGCCGGCGCGCTGGAGTTGATCGAGATGATGAAGCCAGGTGCGCCCTGCGGGTTTCGGGTGACCCATGCGGTTGCAGGCCTGGTGGAAGAGCTGCAGGTATCCGGGAGTGGTGCGGGTGGCGGCACTCTGGCTGTCGAATCCTTCCCCGCCGGTGAGCTTGTGGAATTTCCGCAGCAGCATCATGAGCAGGATGGCTGCTCCGACACCGAGTGCGGCCGCCATCCATATCCATGGGGCTGCTGATGCGCCGCCCGATGCTGGCGCGGTTTGCTTCGTGTGTTTTTCAAGAGCGGGAGGAATCGCTCCGGGCGGTGCGGATGTGGGTTGAGGTTGTGAGGATGATGGGGTGGGATCGAATACAACCCACCCGTGATCCTTGAGGTAGACCTCAGCCCAGGCATGCGCATGCTCGCCATCAAACACGAACTGGTCGTGTTCCTGGTAAAACAGCCCTCCCGACCAGCCATAACTCATGCGGGCGGGAATTCCCAACTCGCGCAGCAGGAGAACGGCGGCAGAAGCGAAGTGAACACAGAAGCCATTGTTGCATTCAGGGTTGGCGAGGAAATTCTCCATTACGGTTTTTCCGTTGTCCGGATAAGCGACCTGCTGCGAATAGGTGAAGGAGGTGGCAAACCAGCGCTGCAAATCCAGCAATCGTTGCCGCGGGGGATCCGCAGTCCGGAATCTGCTGGAGAGGTTTTCGAGCTGCAGCCTCAGGCCGGGATTCGTGGTCGGAGCAAGATAGGCCGGATCTGCCGTGCCGGGTTCAATGGCGGCGTTGCTTGCGATCAAATCCTCGAAGACGACCGGTGATGAGCCCGCCTGATATGCATCCATCTGGCTGGATGTGCTGGTTGAAGCCGGCAGCAGCCAGGTTCCGGGATTCACCTGCACGATCTCGGGTAGCCTTATGAAGCGCACGCCATGTAGCGCGTTGAGCGTGTCTCGGCCGTCACTCTTCCGGTGCTGGAAAATCGTGTACCGATAGTCAGGAGCATCGTCCGATGCTTGCAGGTGAATCAAGCCATCGGGGCCTTGCGTGAGTTTCTGCGGGCCCGTGGTGCGCGGGCTAGTCCAGCGTTTGCCATCGAATGCATGGTGGGAAAACGCGCTCAGGTAGAGATGGCCCGATTGGCGTAGTTGCAGGGCACTCGCCCAGTCCGATGTTTTGAGGCTGACCTGCGGCTCGCTAGGGGTGGTTAGTCTGGCGGTGCTGGGAACAAGTGTTCCGGACGGGTCGAACAAGGTGCTGATTTCGAAATCATGACTGCGGCTGTCTGAGGTCTGACCGGCATCAGTCGGCATGGCTTCCTCGGGATTGGTCTTGGTGGCTGCGGCCACAGGATTCAGATGCGCGTGAAGGAATTCGCTGAACTGACCTGTCGCCCGGGGTGCGACGGCCAGGATCAGGTAAAACACGCCCAGCGTCAGAACGATGCACAGCCCGCTTGCCAAGCGGTCCCATCCGCCGGGGCGCCTGACGTTCTTGAACCGGTGCGTGGTCGGTGTGGGCGTGGTGAGCGCGATGGCGCCGATGCCGATCAGTATCGAGACCAGTGCAATCAGCGCGCGCATCCACATGTCGGGCCCCTCTGGCCATTCGTGAAGGGCCAGCAATGCGAATGTCAGCGAGATCAGCAAAATGAGTCGCGCGATCACTGGCGTTGCACAGGTTGAAGGTTCAATTGGCGTTGCTCGAAGCGCACTTGCCGGATGTCGATGAGGATCGCCCGTTGTTGGGTCGCCGGGATCAGGTCGGCCCAGTGCTCGGGCGGCGAATCGGAAATGATGATCAATTGCTGATGTGGGGGCGCTTGGTTCAGGATCTCCGCCAGCTCGTGTGCCATCGTTTGGCGAGCCCGTTTCGCCTGGGTGAGGAGCGCAAGGCAATCGAAGTATTGAACGCGGCTCTCACAGGGGTAATGACGCCAGTTGGCGAAATCCGCATGGAAGCTGACTTTTGCCTGATGGTTCTGGAAATGAGCCAGTGTCCCGGCGGCGAGAGACAAGGCGCGCTCGAATCGGTCCGAGCGGATGATTTTCCCGGCTTTGGCGTGGGAGTGAAACACGATCCGGCAAGCATCCGGATGCAGCCCCGGTGGGTCGAAGGCCCGGACCTGAAGGCCCAGACCGCGGGCCATTGCGCGCGCGGAGGCGAATTGATGAATCCGCGCCGCTTTGTCGCCGGGTTGGTACGGGCGGATGCCGCGGGGCTCGCCGAACAGATCGCCCGTGCTGGCACCGACGAGCGCGTTGAGATCCGGCTGGAATCCATCCCACTGCAATTCGGCCGGCGTGATGAGCCGCGGATAGACCACGGTCGGGCAATTGCTGACCGACGTCCGTCGCACCTCGAACAAGCCCATGGGGAATCGCGAGAACCATTCGCATGCCACTTCCGGAAAGCTGGCCCGGTCGGGGATGCGAAGTCGCGTCTTCATCACGGAGCGGCCGCCAGCCGTCGTCCACGTGGCATGGCCGGTGTGCCTGACCTCGTGAGGGAATCGCAGGGAGATTTCAATACACCAGGCGTCGAGAAACCTGCGCCGGTTGAGCAGTTCGACTTCTGCGTGGACGGAGCGACCGGCGAAAAACCGTGGTGGTAATTGCACCTTGAGCTCCAGATTCTGCAGATTCAATGGAGCCAGAACGAAGCAGCTGCCGACCACCAGCAGGCCGCAAGTGCCCATGGTGATCCATTCGCCGTTCCTCAGGCAAAAGCCGGCGATCAGCAACGCAACCGCCGCACCGCTCACCGCGATGCCCCGGCCGGTCACGTTGCGCTGTACTCGGGTCACCTCAATTCACTGTGGTTAGTTCAAGAGCCTCTTGAATCGTTGCCTCGGGGTCCGCTCCATTCTCGCCCAACAGGCGGTGGCGCATGACGTGCGGGAACATCGCCTGCACGTGATCGGGCAATACTGCCGTGTCACCGGCAATCAGGGCCCTTGCCTGGGATGCACGAAGGACCGCAATCGACGCGCGCACCGATACCGTGTGCTCGCCGCCGGCCAGCCGCCGGAGCGTTTCGCTGAGGCAAACGACATACCGGTTGAGGGAGGAACTGACGGTGATCTGTGGCACCATGCCCTGGAGCTGCAGGATATCCTCGATCTCCAGCAGTGCGCCGCCGGAAGCCTCTCCAATGCCGCCGCTGGCGTGCGCTTGAAGGATGCGTTCCTGAACTTCCGGGCTTGGGAGCGACATCGGAATGGACAGCAGGAAGCGGTCGAGCTGCGGCTCGGGCAGAGGAAAGGTGCCGGTGCTTGACGTGCTGTTCTGCGTGGCGATGACCATGAACGGCGGCTCAAGGATCCGCGTGGTGCCGTCAATCGTCACCTGGCCGTCGTTCATCGCTTCAAGCAGTGCGGATTGGATTCTTGGCGAGGTTCGGTTGATTTCGTCGGCGAGCACAAAGTTCGAGAAAACCGGTCCCGGAACAAATTCGAAGTCGCTTGCGTGTGCCCGGTAGAGGTTGTAGCCGAGAATGTCCGAAGGCAGCAGATCGGGCGTGAATTGGATGCGCCTGAACGATCCGCCAATGCCGGACGCGAGCGCATGAGCCATCGAAGTCTTGCCGATCCCCGGAGGGCCTTCGATCAAGGCATGCCCTTTTGCCAGCAGTGCGGTCAACAAGAGGCATGCGGGTTCTTCCGCGCCGAATACCGTGGCGATCAGGCGCTCATGCAGTTGCTTCAGTTTGTCCAGTGGCACGCGTCATTCATAGCAACGAATGGCGTGATGGGAATGCCAAATGGGACGGCAGTGGAAATTCACCTCGCTCTGACCGGCTGATCTCCGGAGGCATCCGTAGGAGTGCCTACACGTGTGGCGGATGCGTGAGGTCTGAAGGATGAGCCAGCCGATGATGCCCGTTGAGACTTGCCCTGCCGCATGACGGTGGAAGCGTCACCTGTGGATCTATGGGTTGGATTCCGGCAGGCTGTCGAGATTGTGTCCGAAATCCCAATCGTGCGGGCAGGTCACGTAGTCCTCGCCCGGCTCGGGCATGGTGTCGGCAATCTGCAGTTGGCCGCCGCTCGGGCAGTTGCTCTTGGTCTCGCTGGATAGTGCTTCGTCGAGCTGGATCGGGTCGCCCGGTTTGAGGTCGTGTTGCGCGCAGTAGTTGCTCAACTGGCTGACGATCGCGCGCTGGTTCATGAGGCATGCCGCCCGATCGGAGCCCCGTTTCCAAGCGCGGGCGCCCACGAACAGGATCGAGATGAGTTGCAGGATGATCAGCGGGATCGTGATGTAGCCGATGATGAGTCCGGCCAGCGCCAAGCCGTAGCCTTGGAGTTGTCCGCCGGATTTCTTGATTCTGGAAAGGGCCATGTGGCCGCAGATGATGGCGGCGGGGGCGAAGCAGGTCAGGGCAGTGATCAGGCTGGCGATGGCCAGGCCGCTCGTGACTGGTGGCGCCTGCAATGGTGGAGGAGCAGGGCGGACGATTGGTGGCTGATCCATCGGTATTTCAGTCATGGTTGTGATCATGCTGGCATTCTCGCTGCGCTTGCCAAGACCATTTCAAAAGGCTCCATGGAGACCGACCGGAATCGCGAGCGATCCAGTGAGGCGGACTCCCTGCTGACTACCCCCCTGACCGCGGCTCCTTTCGTCGCCCTTGCCCTTGCCGATGTGTTATCTATGTATTGGCCCTCTACCTATGCAAGGATGCCCCAGTCATGACATGGGCGCTAGAGATCAATCCCTAGCTTGCTCTGAAAAATGCTCAGTGCAACTGGTGAGCCAGAGTTGTGCTCGGAGTCTCGCCAAAGACCACGCGGTATTCTTGTGCAAAATGACCCAGATGCCAAAACCCCCAGTCGAGTGCGTGCTTTTTGACCACGCCGGGGGAGAAAGATGCATGCTGTAGAGCGCGCCGCACGGCATGAAGTCTCAGTGAGCGGATGAACGCGTTCGGGCCGATGCCCAGCATGTCATGAAACATCTCTTGCACACTGCGCTTGGACATCCTGAGCTCCGCACACAGATCGCCAAGATGTATCGGCTGGTGCAAATGCTCCTCAACATAGTCCCTTGCCTGCCGCAAACGGCGCATCCTTACCTCCAAGCGGGACGCTGGTCTAGGTTCAGATGCATAGCCGCTGGCCAATGCGCTGAGAAAGCGATCTAACAGATCTTCCTCCAGTTGCTTGCGCGCCGACTCGCTGACCAATGGTCGCTGCGGATCCGCGAATCTGATCTTGATGGCATGCAACAAGCGGCTCAATCGCATCTGCTCCAGCGTCCCCACGCGGATTGCCCCGCCACGTCGTAAAAGGGCCTTGCGAATACGCGGAAACCGCCACTCCATAGCAGCCAAAAGCATGGCTGAGGGCACCGCCAGCGCCGCGTGCTCATAACCAGCCGGCGTGTACGCATCCAATGTTCCGCCAGGCGGGAAAATCCCCATGTGCCCTTCATGAAATTCAATCGAGAAATCGAACGAGCGGCCCGCCGGCATGCAACGCATGACGTAGACAAGCGTGTGGCAATCATTCGACATCGAACCGGAAAACAACATCGCCGGGCTGATGGATGCAATGTCTAGAGAAACATGAGCACATCTGACGTGCGTGATTCGGCTCAACGATGGGCTGGAGCTCAATTGGCAGGGAGTCAAACGCGCATCGCGGATTGCCGATGCAAGCTCCTCAGGTGCAGCAGGTAGATACGAAACAACCGGCGGCAGCCTGTCCATGCCCGCATGTTAATCCTATGCATCGCAAGCCAACAAGCTGATTGATTGCGCTTTTGGGATATCCTTAAACCTAGTCAGGTAGGCAACCAAGTCCGTAGGTTTTTGGTCTACGAATGCCAATGCGCGTCCAGCCATATACAGGACCATATGATCTCATTGCGTCCTTGCTTAGCTCACTGGGCAACTTACGCACCATTCTGACTGCTGGGCCAAGGCGCGCAGAGGTTGGACTGGCCAAACCCTACCGCGAGATCGTCTTCACGCCCGATGTCATGGACGACCGCAAAACATCAACATTCAAGTCGGCGCCATCTGCTGGCAATCCTCCAACGCAACACCCACTCGCAATAAAAGCATGAAAACAGCAATCAGACATATCCACACTGCCATTCTTTGCGCTGCCAGCATCGGACTGATCGGATGCGCCGCAAGCGGGATGAAGAACGTTAGGGCAAGCGGATTCCTCGACGATTACAGCCAGCTCAAGCCGGGCGCCGGTGATCAGGCCGCGCTGGTTTACATCAAGCCCAACGTCGACTTCAGGCGTTACAACAAGATCATGTTCGAACGCGTTGTGGTGTCGCTCGCGCCGACAGCAAAGAGTCGTGACATCGATCCCGTGGTCCTCCACGAGCTTGCGGATTACTATCAGAACGCGCTCGTGAACGCGGTCAGGAGCGGCTATCAGGTGGTCGACAAGCCAGGACCTGACGTGATTTGGGTGCGGGCCGCTATCGTCGATGTGGTTCCTTCGAATCCCACCGCGAACACCCTGTCCTCGATCGTGCCGGTCGGAGTGGTGGTATCGGCAGCCGCCAAGGCCGCAACAGATGCGAATCTGGGAACCGGTGAAGCCGCGACCGAGATGGAGGTGCTGGATTCGGTGACCAAGGAGCGGCTCGCGGCCGCCGTCGATCGGCGCCAAGGCGGAAAAGCCGCTTTCCGTGGCAAATGGGTCGATACCAAACAGGCATTCGATTACTGGGCGAAGCGGTTCCGGCAACGGCTTGACGCCTCGCGCAAGTGAGCCAAGGAGGATTCAACCGGCGACGTGCATCGCTATCGAACCGCGGGTCCGTCCGCAGGCCTCCATCATCACTAAGTTCTGAAAAACGACAAATCCAACATCCCGGAGATCACCAAATGAAAACAAAACACAGTCCCTTACTTGTCGCCGCCGCAATGGTTTGCGCGGCAATGTTCAACACCAACATCGCCAGTGCCGGAGAGTCGATCAGCGAGGAGGAGGCCTACGAAATCGGCGTGGAAGCCTACACCTACCTTTACCCGCTCGTACTGATGGACACGACGCGGCGTCAGGCGATCAACATTGAGGCCGGCAAGGCCTTCGGGCGCGGCCCCATGAATGCCTTCACGCACATTCCGACTTTCCCGCCTGCCGACTTCCGCGATGTCGTGCGCCCCAACTTTGACACCCTTTATTCGATCGCCTGGCTGGACCTGACCAAGGAACCGCTCGTCGTATCGACACAGGACACGCAGGGTCGCTACTACATGTTGCCGATGATCGACATGTGGTCTGATGTGTTTGCCTGCCCCGGCAAGCGGACGACGGGCACCGGGGCCCAACGTTTCGCCCTCGTGCCTCCCGGCTGGCAGGGGAAGCTTCCCGAGGGTCTGGAGCGGATCAATGCGCCGACATCCTATGTTTGGATCATTGGCCGCACGCAAACCAACGGTAAGCAGGATTACGAAGCGGTCCATCAAGTGCAGGCCGGCTACACGATCACTCCATTATCGGAACTTGGGCAGGCGCCAAAACCGGTAAAAGCCGTCATTGACCCGACGGTGGACATGAAAACCCCGCCAATGACGCAGGTGGACACGATGGCTGCCGATCGTTTTTTTGCTTATGCGGCAGAGCTCATGAAGGCCAACCCGCCGCATATGACGGATCAGCCGATCGTTGCCCGCATGCGCCGAATCGGCATAGAGGCGGGGAAGTCGTTTGACTTCAGCAAGGTCGATGCGGCGGTTCAGCGCGCGTTGGGACGCGCGGTTCCTGTGGCACTCGAAAACATGAAAAGGAAGATTCCGACCATGGCGCGCGTGGTGAACGGCTGGCAGATGAATACGGACACGATGGGAGTATATGGAAACTACTACCTCAAGCGTTCCATCGTCGCGATGATCGGCCTCGGCGCCAATTTGCCTGAAGATGCCGTCTATCCGATGAACATCGGCGATGCCGAAGGCAAGCCGCTCGACGGGGCGAACCAATATGTGATGCATTTCGCCAAGAACGAAATCCCTCCGGCAAAGGCATTTTGGTCCGTGACGCTTTACGACAAGGATGGATTCCCCTCGGCGAACAAAATAAACCGTTACGCCATTGGCGACCGAGACGCCCTCAAGTTCAATGCCGATGGTTCGCTGGATCTCTACTTTCAGCATGAATCGCCGGGTGCGGAAAAAGAATCGAACTGGCTGCCGACCCCTGCCGACGCCTTCAATCTCACCATGCGCCTGTATTCGCCGAAAACCCAGGTGCTCGACGGCACGTGGGCGCCTCCGCCGGTCAAACGGCGCGACTAGTTCATCGTTCCTGAAACCATTCCGGCCATGTGCCGCTCATCATGAAAACCATCATCGGATCATTCCTCCTGCTCGCAGTCATTCCTGCCAGCGCCAGCAGCACGGCGCCGGACCTGACAGAAAGCCATGCACTCGCATCAACAGGATCCGGCTGGCGGATCCGGACAGCCGTTTACGGCTGGGGAACCGCGCTTGATGGCGATGTGACCCTGCGTGGCAACAAGGCCCCCGCAGATGCTTCCTTTGCCGACCTTCTGGACAAACTCGACTTCGCCTTCATGGGTGCAGCGGAGGTGTCGAACGGCGAATGGGGTTTGCTTGCCGATGTGTTTTACGCGGAACTCAGTGTCGGCAATGCCCGGGGCAATCGTTCGTTCAGTTCCGAGTTCTCACAATTCATCGGCAACTTCGTCATTACCCACAATTTGATCGAAGACGAGGAAACGCGCCTCGATATCTATGCCGGGGCGAGGGTCAATTCGCTTGATGCCTCACTCGACATTCAGACCAACTTCATCGGCACATTCAGTGGCTCAGACGACAAGAGTTGGGTCGATCCCATTATTGGTGCTCGTATACAGCAAGAACTCCCGAATGCGTTTTTTGTTCGGATGGCCGGCGACATCGGAGGCTTCGGCGTTTCCTCGGATTCGACCTGGCAAGCGTTGGCGGGCCTCGGCTACCACCTCAATGATTCCTCATCCGTGTTGCTCGGATACCGTGGGATCGGCACGGATTATCAGGATGGTGAGTTCGGTTACGATGTGATTAGTCATGGCATGCTGTTGGGATATGAATGCAGGTTTTAATTACTGATCTCCATGCGCGCTTCCGCTCACCTGCTGCTGTTCTGTGTTGTCGTTGCGATTCCTGCTTGCGCACCCTCCGGCTTGCCTTCCGCGGAGGGCCTGCACCGCCCGGCTGTCCTTGCCTTGAAACAGGCGACTTCGTCGGCATTGAAGCCGGAACAGCGCGCCGCAATGTATCTGAAAGCAGCGCAGCTTGCGTCCAGCATGCTCGATTCACCGGAATCCGGCTCCGCCGCCAGAGCGACCTACAACAAGGCAGTTGTCGATCTTACGATGCTCCTGCGGACCGCGCGTCAGGGGGCCCTCTGGAACCGAACCCTCGATCTGAAATGTGAGACGGCCACCTATCGTCTGCGCTACGTCCAAGCCACCAGCGACAACGAACATTGGAATCCCGCTTATTTCGCCTCGTTCACTCCGGCCGATGAGGTGGAGCTCAAAACCATCGATCGCAGAAACGATCAGGAAGGTATCGGTGGCGCATTGGTCGGCATCCGCAAAACCAGTCCTCTGGAGCCGTTTTCGCCGCTCGTTGGTGTGACCGTCCCTGTGACCGCCGTGCTCGACTTCAAAGGCTGCGAAGCCACACTCCGCCTGGTCAATCCCGCCGTTGCTGCCAAAAGAATGGTGGCGGGGAGGCAGCGCCTGCTTGCGGCGGACTACTCGGCGCCGCTGGCTTACTACCCGCAGAAATCGGAGTTCGTGGAAGGCCTCATGGGAGCCCTGCGCGTGTCGAATTACATGGACATCACCGGCCTCTACATGCTCGAGCCCTATGAGCCTCGGTCCATTCCGCTCATTTTTGTGCACGGCCTGATTTCCACTCCTCGGATGTGGCGCAACGTGATCAACGAATTGCAAGCCGATCCCGTGCTGCGCCGCCGCTATCAATGTGGCGTTTTCGCTTATCCCACCGGCAACCCGCCTCTCTACTCCGCCCTGCGGTTACGCGAAGAGTTGGAACAATTCTACAAGCTTCATCCGGAGGCTCCTGACGCCGTGTTGGTCGGCCACAGCATGGGCGGCATTCTTTCGCGCGTTCAAGTGACCACGGTGCGGCGCGAGCACTGGGAAATCATCGGCAAGGAAAAGGCCTCGCGATTCTTCGCCAAAGTTCCGGATGGCAGCCTGATCGATCGCGCCACTTGCTTTGAAGCCAATCGGCATATCGGCAGAACCATCTTCATTTGCTCGCCCCACCGCGGCAGCAGAATGGCGATCAGCAGTATCGGGGATATCGCCATGCGGCTCATTTCACTTCCGACTGATGTCGTATCGTCCGTGACCAGCACGGTGGGCGATTCCATCGCCCTGATGACCGGCGACCCCAATCGCCTGCCGAACAGCGTTTCGGGACTTTCCCCGAGCAATCCGACGTTCAAGGTGCTCGACTCTCGCCCGATCACCGCCCCCCATCACTCGATCATCGGCGATCGCGGCAAGGGTGACAGTCCGGAAAGTTCCGATGGTGTGGTGGAATATTGGAGCTCCCACCTGGGATCCGCCCAATCCGAAAAGATCGTGCCCGGTCCCCATGGATCCTGCGAATTGCCGGAAACCATCGACGAGCTCCACCGCATTCTCAGGATTCACCTCCAGCGACTCGCAGGCCCATGACCATAGGATCGGTCAAGCTGTGGAAGAAAGATCCCTCCGACTCAAGGACACGCAATTCGATCTTTGTGCGACAAAATCGTAGCCCCGCAATCTCAATGAAGAGGAGGCTATCGATGGCTACGAGGCAGTATAGCGCGGATCATCTTTATTTCGCTACTCCTGCATGAAGCCGGGGCGAGCTGCGTCCGCAGGACGTGGTGCAGGCGAACCAGGCCGTCGTGTCTGCCGAATATGCCATAACGCCAGGTGGACGTTCGACGTTGCACATCATCCCGCTACGCCAGATTGGTGTACACCGCCTGCACGTCGTCGTCGTCCTCGAGCTTGTCGACGATCGTTTCGATGTCGGCGATCTGCTCGTCGGTCAGTTCGATCGGTTGGTTGGGCAGGCGTTGCAGGGCGGATTTGCTGGCGGTGATGCCTTTGGTTTCCACCGCGTGGCAGAGTGCGGCAAACGCGCTGTAGTCGCCGATCACCGAGACCGTGCCGTCTTCGACCGTGAGTTCCTCGAGCCCGTGGTCGATGAGTTCGAGCTCGAGCTCTTCGAGGTCGATGCCCTGTGGCACTGGAAATTCGATCACCGTCTTGCGCGAGAACATGAAGTCGAGCGCGCCGGAGTTGAGCAGTTGGGCACCGTTCTTGTTGAAGATCGTCTTGATGTTGGTCACCGAGCGGTTTGAGTTGTCGGTGGCGCATTCGATGACGAACTGCGATCCGTGCGGACCCTTGCCTTCGTAGGTGACTTCGCTGATTTGGGAGGCATCCTTGCCTTCGGCGCGCTTGATGGCGGCGTCGATGTTGTCGCGCGACATGTTCTTCGCCTTGGCATTGGCGATGGCGACGCGCAGTGGTGCGTTGGTCTCCGGATCCGGGCCGCCGTTCTTGGCGGCCAGCGTGATCGACTTGGCGAGCTTGGGGAACACCTTGGACATTTCTGCCCAACGCGATTCCTTGGCCCGGCGGCGGCATTCAAAGGCTCTTCCCATGGCTGGTGGTGGTTGCCCGCAAGTTGCCTGCCGCGCGCGGATTCGTCAATTCATCCCGAGAACAGAAATGGAAACCACGAAAGACACGAATTTTCACGAAAGGGATGGGCTGGAGGCCGCTCCTGTTTGACTCTTTTGAATAAAACATGAAAACCCGCCTAATCTTCTCATTCGTGTGATTTCGTGTCTTTCGTGGTCCTTTCTTCGGAATCCGGGTTCATGTTGAACAACAGCCAGGTGCCTGATTTGCCGGAGACGGCCAGATCCACCTTGCCGTCGCCGTTGAGGTCGGCGTGGCGGATGATCAGCCCGGTGCCCACGCCTCCGGCGATCAGGTGGCGGGTGAACTGCAGGGATTTGGCATCCCATGTGTAGTAGTACATCGAGGGCGTCTCGTTGGCGCCCGGGTCCCTGCCCGAGTGGCCGCGCACGCGCTTGCCGGTGATGAGCTCCTGATTGCCGTCACCGTCGAGGTCGACCCATGCCAGTGCGTGCGCCTGTGACCAACTTTTGTCGATCTCGTGCCGCTGCCACTGGGTTTTGCCGTCCTTGGGCTCGAGTTGTTCCATCCAATAGACCCCGTAGTTGTGGCCGTTGCCGTAAATGATGTCGTTGCGGCCGTCGCGGTTCAGGTCGGTGACGATCATCGGGCAGCTCGCGTGCGGCCACTGCCAGTCTTCGTGCAGTTTCCACTCGGCGGCGAAGAGGTCGCCCTCGGGCCGTTCATACCAACCGTTGCCGAACAGCAGGTCCTCGCGGCCGTCGCCATTGACGTCGCCGAAGCCGATGCCGTGGCCGTTGCAGCCGCCGACCGTGCATTTCTCCATGGTGGCTTGCTTGTCCTTTTTGATCAGTTTCCAGATCAGCTGCGGGTTCTTCGGTTTCCAGCTGTTGGCGATGTATTCGGGTGTGCCATCGCCGTCGAGGTCGCGCATGACGGTGATCTCGTTGGCTTCGGCGGTGGTGGCCAGCAGGTGCGGTTTCCACAGTTTGCCGAGCTCGAGTCCTTCCTTGCCCGGGTTTTCATACCAATGCACGTCGGCGGGAAAGAAGCTGCCGGAGATCAGGTCGGGCCAGCCGTCGCCATTCACATCGTGGGCGTGCTCACCGTTGTTCTCGATGTAATCCTTGCCGAACTCCGCGATCTCGCGCAGCGGGCGGGCGACGAAATCCGGGCCCGCATACCAGTTGCGTCCAGCGCTGACGTCGAGGTGCCCGTCACGGTTGAAGTCGGCGATCTCGCAGGCCTCGTTGGGGTCGACCGCGAGCAGTCGCTTTTCGAACTGAGGTGCCGCCAGCGCGCAGGAGCTGGCGGCGAGGGCGATGATTCCAATGCGGGTGGCCATGGCTTCGCTACGGGTCGGGCTGAGGTTAAGTTTCACCGCCTGCGATCCGGAACCACTCCAGCGGTCGGGGCGCCTGGCTTCCGGTCAGCCGCCGACGATCGCCTTGACCTTGGCGCCGATCGCTTCCGCCCAGATGTCGTAACCTTGGGGTGCGAGATGCAGGAAATCGTGCATGACTTCCTTGCTGATGGTACCGTCGGCCTGGAGGTATTTCGCGGTGATGTCCATGTATTCCACCTGTCCACCGTGGAATTTTGAGATCAGCTCATTGACCGCCATGCGTTTTTCGCGTCCCGGGTTGGGCTTTTCGCCGGTCGGAAGAATACTCATCAGCAGAATCTTCGCCTGAGGTTGTTTGGATTGGATCAAGTCGATCACCGCCTTCACGCCGGCGGCGACATCGGCGGGCTCGGCCTTCTTGTCCCACAGGTTGTTGGTGCCGATCATGACGACAAACAGCTTGGCCTTGTAGCCTTCCAGATCGCCGTTCTGCAATCGCCAGAGTACGTGCTGCGTTTGGTCGCCGCCGATGCCCATGTTGACGGCGCGGTATGATCCCCAGTGCTTCTGCCAGTTTTCATTGCCCCTCCAGCGTGCGGTGATCGAGTCGCCGACGAATGCGACATCGATATTGCCATCCATCTTCTTGATGTCGGCGTCGATGCGCGCGCAGTTGCCGTTCCACCAATTCTCGCCATTGGTTTTGGCCGCGACGGGGGTGGTGCTGACCAGTCCCTCGGCAGGGGCGGTCGTGTGGGTGATCGCGGTCAGCGCGATCACGGCAAGGCAGGTGTGCAAGGGTTTCATGGGATTTTTCAGGTTGTCGGTAGCGGATGCGCGACCGGTTCAAGGTGAGTGGTGATAAACGAATCGAGCAGGTGCCTAAAGCTGAAAATGCCTGCAGGCCAGCTTGCGCAAGATCCGTGGTGCAATGCTTTCTTGTAAGGGATGCCGCGTGGTCCATCGTTATGGGGAAATGCGTGACATCCGATCTCTGCTGACACTGGCGCTGGTGGCTTTGCTGCCCTTGTCCGGTCATGGGGAATCTCCGGATCCGGGTGGTCCGGACGCCGGTGGCCTCGATACCGAGCCGGGTCTGCGGCTGCGGATCTTCCACATCGGGCAGGACTTCGACCTTACGCGACCGCTGCAGCCGGGTCAGTCGCCGAATGTGGACCTCACCGTGCCGCGCGTCTCGGTGACGGCCGGCACGGTTTTTTCCGACACTCAGAAGATCAGCGACGGGCCGCCGGAAAAAGTCCGCTCGCATTACGTGGCGGAGTGGACCGGCTGGGTGAAGGCGCCGCAGCAGGGTTCCTATCAATTCTTCGTGGGCTCGAATGCTCCGGCTTCCTTGCGGGTGGCCGGCAAAGCGGCGGAAGCTGCGATCGAGTTGGACGCCGGTTGGCATCCGATCCGTCTGGTCCAGAAAGTGACCGAGGCCAACAGCCAACCGATCTCGCTGACCTGGAAAAAACCAGGTGACCCGGAGCGCAAAGCCTACGATTTCGTGGAGGAGGAATTCCTGCGTGCGCCGAAGTTTTATTTCCGTCCGACACAGGCCGGTCTCAAGCAGTTGACCAACGGCAAGGCGCGACCGGGCATGGGCATGAAGCTCAGCGGTGTGCACCCCGGTTACCGCGTCACCTGCATCCGCCCGGGTGGCATGGAGATGCCCGTCGGCGGGCTCGGCATGCTGTCGGATGGTCGTCTGGTGGTCGCCCGCTTCGATGCGCAAACGCTGCGCGGCCCGAACCCCACCGTGGAGCCCAACGGCGAATTGTGGTTGATTTCCAACCCGACCAGCGACGATCCCAATCCGATCATCGGCGAAAAGATTGCCGAGGGATTGTTCGAGCCGTCGGGTTTGGCGGTGATCAAGGATGCCATCTACGTCAGCCAGCGCAGCGAGCTCACCAAGTTCAGTTTCGACAAGCCCTCGGGCAAGTGGATCCAGACCGTGGTGGCGAACGGTTGGGAGACCAACGACTTTCACCAGATTTCCGCGGGGCTGCCGTGGCTGCCCGGGCCGACGCCGGAGCATCCGGGGTTTTTCTACATGTCGCGCGGTGCGGGCCTGGGCAAGAACCGCAACCCACCCAACCACGCCTCGGTGTGGAAGATCGATTTGAGCAAGCCGGCCGGCGAAAACATCGAAGTCCTCACCGGTGGTCACCGCACACCGAATGGTCTTGGCTTGAATGCCGATGGCGAATGCTTCGTCATCGACAACCAAGGTCACTGGACGCCGGCTAATGAGATCAACCACGTCCAGAAGGGCTGCTTCTATGGTTTCTACGAGCGCAACAATCCGCCGACCGCCTACCCTGCTCCGTTCCAGCCTGCGCAGGAGGACGGGGTGACGAGTGTCACCCCGGCGGCCATCCTCCTGCCGCAGGATGAGATTGCCAACTCGCCCACCCAGCCGTTGTTGTTTCCCAAGGGTCACCGCTTCGAGGGGCAGATGGCGATGGGGGACATGCGCTACGGCGGACTCAACCGCCTGTATCTGGAAAAAGTCGATGGCGTGTGGCAGGGTTGCGCGATGCGCTTCACCCAAGGGCTTGAGGCCGGTCCCAACCGGATCTGCTTCGGCCCCGACGGCAGTTTGTATGTCGGCGGCATCGGTGGCCGCCATGCCGGCACCTGGTATTGGTTCAATCCGCAAACGAAAAAACCGACCTTCGGCGGCCTCGAGCGACTGACGCCCACCGGCGAAAACGTGTTCGAGATCGACCACATGAATGCCACCCGTGATGGGTTCCTCCTGCACTTCACCCAGCCGGTCGCCAAAGACTGGCTCGAGGATCCGGCGAACTACTCGATTTCCCAGTGGACTTACAAAGCCACGCGCCATTACGGCGGGCCGAAAGTTGATCTTGGAGACCTGCAGGTGACCAAGGCCGTGGCTTCGGCCGACCGCATGTCGGTTGCCCTGACGGTGCCCGGATGCAAGCTGGGTTACTGCATCAAGCTGAGCGCCGACCCGGTGTCCGATCAAGGCAGGGCGATCTGGTCGGGCGACATCTGGTACACGCTCAACCGGGTGCCGAAGTGATGGCCCGCGCGGCATTCGCTTGGTTCGGGGTCGGTGGATCCTCGATGAGTCGTCGCACGATTTAATGACCGGTGACGAGTATTATGTCCGTGCGTGCGTGCCGTTGCGTGCGCTAAGCAGATGTCATGCTCGTGGAAACGCCAAAAACCCCGGAAGCCATGACCGTTGAGCGTTATGGAGTGAATGCCGACATTTGCCGATGCTGGTTTGCTGCTTGTCTGGTCGCCTTGTGGTTCGCCGGCGCCCAGTGGTGCTCTGCGGCCGCCGCGGTGTCGCCGCCGGATCTGACCAAGGGCGGCAAGCCCATCAACACCAAGGGTGCCGAAGTGGATCCGCTGGAGAGCGACATCAATCTCGGGCCGACCGGGGCGCATGGCTGGATCTATCACGTGAGTGTGGACTCCAGCATGAGCCGGCAGATCCTCGTCACGGAGGTGGAGAAAGGTTCGCCTGCGGAAGGGATCTTGCAGCCGAATGACGTGATCCTTGGCGTGGATGGCACCGGCGCAGCGCCGAAGCCGTTTGCCTCTGACCCGCGTGTCGCCTTGGGCATGGCGATCGGCGATGCCGAGGCGAAGAATCCGGCGAAGCTGCAGCTGCTGTATTGGCGGGCGGGCAAGCAGGGTGTGGCGGTCATTCCGCTGCAGACCTTCGGTCCCTACGCGCCGACGGCGCCATACGGTTGCACCAAGTCGGCGAAAATCCTGGAGCAGGGATTGCGTCACGTGATGACCAATCAGAACGAAGGGGTCTGGTCGATGAACGCGCTGACCCTGCTGGCGGCCAACGACCCCGCCAACCCGGCCAATGCCGAACGGCAGGCGAAGGCGAAGGAATGGGCGGAGAAGCAGATCCTGTCTCAGGAGGAAATCGACAAGCGTCTCGCCGGATACGTGTCGACCGATTCCAAGGTGGGTTGGACGCGCGGGCATCAGTTGCTGGTGCTGGCCGAGTATTACCTGCAATCCGGCGATGCCCGGGTGTTGCCGACGATTGAGGCGATGGCGGTGGAGATCTGTAATGGCTTCAGCCTGTTGGGCACGATGGGCCATCAATTCACCAACCCGGTGCTCAACGGCAGGTTCAATGGGCCGTACAACATCGGTTATGGCGTGATCAATTCGGCTGGGCTGCCGTCCTATTACGGATTGCTGCTTGCCAGAAAGTGCGGCGTGAAGCGCCCCGAATTGGATCCGGCGATTGCACGGGCGACCAACTTCTTCGGCAGTTACGTCGGCTACGGGGCGATCCCCTATGGCGAGCACCTGCCGGCGCGCGGTTATCACGAGAACAACGGCAAGATGGGTCTCGCGGCGCTGGCATTCTCGGTCGAGGGCAGTCGCGCGGGTTCCGCCAAGTATTTCTCCAGGATGGCTGCGGCTTCTGCCTCGGAACGGGAAGTCGGGCATTGCGGCGCCTACTTCAATTACCTGTGGGCGCCGCTCGGCGCCAACGTCGGCGGCAAGGAGTCGGCGGCATCGCACTTCAAGCGCATCAGTTGGCGGCTCGATCTGAACCGTCGTTGGGATGGTGGATTTGCATACGATTGCTGGTATCACTACACCACCGGCGGCCCGAAATATGCCGGGCGGGATTTCTGGGCGAGCATCCCGATGCTGCTGACCTATGCGATGCCGCTGAAGCAATTGACGATCACCGGCAAGTTGCTCGATGGGAAATTGGATCTCACGAAATCCGAGGTCGCGCAAACGGTGTTTGCCGATCACTACGATGCTTCGAAGCGGACTTCTGCCGAGCTGATCGAGGATCTCGGCATCTGGTCGCCGAAGGTGCAGGAGGCGGCGGCGAAGGAGTTGGCGAAGCGCAGCGCTGAACGCGCCACTCTGATTCCGCAATTGATCGCCATCGCCAAGGATACAAGTGCCGGCGAGCGGCGTGCTGGCGCCTGCTTCGCGTTGGGTGAGATGAAGGATGGCAGTGCGGCGGCGGATCTGGCGGACCTGTTGACCGATGGCGACGAGAAGGTCCGTTGGGCTGCGGCCAATGCGATGCGCTACATGCCCAAGGACGCGCAGACCAAGCATCTGGCGACGATCCTCAAGGCTGCGGCGACGACGGTTCGCCCATTCGATCCGCTGACCGACAAGAACCCGCTGCAATTCGCCCACAGCCAGCTGTGCTACCTGTTGTTCTACAACGGCACCGCGTATGGCCCGAGCGGCATCATTGCCGGCGATCGCCTCGCCGGTGTCGACCGCAAGTTGCTCTATCCGGCCATCGAGGCGGTGGCCACAACTCCGCTGGGTCATGCGCGCAGTTGCTTGGGTGGCACCTTCAAGTTCCTCACACCTGACGACGTGAAGGCCTTGTCGGGAACTCTCCTGGATGTGGCCATGGTGCCGGCGCCGGCGGACAAGATGTTCAAGGCCGGTTCGCAAACCGCCGCGCTTTCCGTCCTTGAGGATCATCGGATTGCCGAAGGCCTCACCTTGACAGCGCGACTCGCCAAGGATCGCAACTTCAGTTCCAGGGCCCATGCCTTGGATGAACTGGCGGCATTCGCCAGCTCCTCGATCGCGCCGGGATCCGATGCCGACCTGCTGAAACTTTGTGAAGTCCTGAAGCAATCCGAGCCGGATCTCGCAGGCAAGGCTCAGGCGGTGATCGACGCCATGGCCAAGCAGAAAACCCCGCTGCCGATGACCCAACTCAAGTCGATCCAAGCGGTGACGGCGAAGCCGGCGCTGCTGCAGTTGCCTGCCAAGACTGTCGAGATCAGCGTGGACTCCGAGGATCTTGCCAAGGGTGACGCCATCTACACCTGGCGCAAGGTGCACGGTGCCGGCAAGGTGGTGTTTGCGCAGAACGGCACTGCGGCCGCCAAAAACACGACGGTGCAATTCGATGGGGTGCCCGGCAAGTATCTCTTCGAGGTCACCATGAGCGACTCCCGCGGCTTGAGCGAAGCGACGGCGCGGGTTGCGGTGGTCCTGCAGGATGCCAAGGGTCGCCTGCCGGCGAATCGCGCGCCGGTGGCTAAGGCGAAGTCGGTGGTGATTCCGCAATCGACCACCACTCCGGTGATGCTTCAAGGCAGCGACCCCGAGGGGCTTGCGCTCGGCTACGCGGTGACGCAAGTGCCGAAGCACGGCAGATTGTCAGGCACCGCTCCGGATCTCCGCTACACTCCGGACTATGGTTATGCCGGTGCGGACAGCTTTGCTTTCGAAGTGACCGACAGTGAAGGTCAGACGGCGTCCGCGGTCATCACCGTGAAGGTGGACGGCAGCGAGCCTCTGCGGCTCGCGATTTACGAGCCGTTTGATTATCCGACGGGCCCGTTGAACGGGCAATCCGGCAGCAGCGAAGCGGGATTCGACGGTGTTTGGAATGCGCATCCGAAGAACGCCATGATTGCCGCGGGCTCGTTGAGCTATGGCAAGCTGCTGGTGAAAGGCGGCAAGTACCAGACCGACGGCGGCAATGCCTGGGGCGGCACCCGCGCGATCAGCCCGGCGGCCTTGAAAGCGAATGGTTTTCTCGATGACGGAGCGACCTTGTGGTTCAGCGCCATGGTCGGCTTCGGTCCCAAATCGAGTTACAAATGGGACCGGCTTTCCTTCGCCCTTGCCAACCATGGTTTCCATGAAGGCAATGCCACGACATGGATCCTCGACGATGGCGGACAACCAGGCACGGGGGTGGGATTCACCATGGCGAAGCATGATGCCTCGACCATTGGCGGCCGCGTCCAGGCCACGTGCTTCGGTGGTGGTGGCGCCAAGGCGGCGGACGCCGCCAGACCATCGGTCCATGGCTCATGGCTGGGAGCGGTCACATTGATCCCGCAGGGCGGGCAGGGTTTGGTGATCGGCCGTTTCACCTGGGCCGCTGATCCAACGCAGCCGGACCGCATTGAAATCTTCGGTCCGATGCCTGATCTCGAGCTGCCGTCCGCTCCGGTTTCGGAGTTGAGCGTCGTGGTGGATCAGTCGGCGTTCGACACGCTGACCTTTGATAAGGGTGGGGATGTGCTGTTGGATGAAATCCGCTTTGGCCCGACTTATGAAAGTGTGCTTGCAGGCACCGCGCCGATCAAGGCGGCGGCAAGCGCCAAGCCCGAGTGAATGCGATTCGTCGGTGGCCGGGCGGCGTCAGCCTGAAAACAGAAATCGAAACCACGAAAGACACGAAATTTCACGAAAGGCGTCGGAATTGAGGTTGTGTCTGGTCCATCTTTTTGGCTCAGCCATGGAATGCCTCGGGGCCTTCTCATTCGTGTGATTTCGCGTCTTTCGTGGTTCCTTTTTCGAAATCCGGGATCAGCGGAGTTTCACCGCATGCTCCTTGGTCAGCCCGTCGAGCATCATCATCAAAATGGTCGAGGCCATGCTGTAGTCGGGCACGCCGAGCGCTTTGCCGCTGACCGAGTCGTAGTGCTCGCTGAGGCCGTTGCGCAGTGCGTTGGCGACGGTCTTGTCGGCAATGCGGGCCGCCAACTCGCGGTGGCCGTAGGTAGCGAGGCCGGTGGCGATCTGATAGTTGGTGGCGGGCCAGACGTCGCCGCGCCAGAAGGCACCGGATTTCCAGCGCGGATCCTTCGGGTCGACGGTGGCCACGGGCAGCGGCGTTTGCCAAGTGGGTGACGCGAGCACTTCGGCCATGCGCTGTGCCTGCTCATCGGTCGGCACGCCGGCGACCAGAGGGATCCAGCTGCCGATGGTGATGACGGGGAGTTTTTCCCGGGTGTCGCGGTTCACGGTGAGAAAGGCGCCGGCCTTTTCGTCCCACATGTGGGTGCGCATGCCTTGCACCCCTTGCTCGATGCGTTTGCGGCGGCGGGTGGCCATCGCGCTGTCGCCGGTAATCTTCGCGAGCCGTTCGAGGCTGCGTTCGGCGAGGATGAGATAGGCGGTGTTGCCGGGTACGCAGAGGTCGCCATACCATGCGCCTTCCTCCTTGCCCTTGCGGGTGGGATGTGTGGTCAGCTTGAGATCGTCCATGTTGCACTCGTAGTCGAAGGTCTCCCAGCGCGCATGCTGCACCTTGCCGCTGTAGCTGCCCACCGTGACTAGGCCGTTGCCGTGCAGGTCGCGTTCGCGCCAATACCATTCGTGGAAGCGTTCGAGCCGCGGCAGCCCCTCCTCTAACAACATGCGGTCGCCATTGCGGCGGAACACGCGCTCCATGCCCCACGCGAGCAGCGCGATCTGCGAGAAGCGCCGCTCTTCCTGCGGCTGCGGTTTGATCGCCACAGTGATCATGTCGTGCATGAACTCCGGCTCCCTCGCGTTCCAGCGGTCCTGAAAATCCCAGTAGTTGCGGAAGATGTCGCGGATCTGTTTTTCACGGCCGGGCAGGATCGACAGCAGGTCGAGCACGAACATCGTGTCCCAGATCCATTGGCCGATGTAATGCGGGCCGCCAGGGGCGATCCAGGTGCGCTTGAGCGGTGGCACGGGCTCGCGCAGCATCGCCAGCACGCACTTGTCCATCACCCGCGATGCCAGGGCGAGCAACTCCGGCGAACCGGCAGCGAACAGGGCGTCGTAGTCGACTGGCGGGAAAGCGGCCGCCGCCTCGAGTTCCTTCGCCTGCGCCGCCAATGGCAGTGCGCCGACGAGTTTCAGGAATTGCCGTCTCCTCATGCTGCAAACGCACACCGCGTGCGCAGAAAGACTACTGTGCCCGCAGCTGCCGCCTTTCAGCAGTTGCGTCTGCGTCGCATCACGGCTGCCATGGCGCCCGTTGCCAGCATTGCCGCCGCCGCAGGTTCGGGGATTGGTGCGAACTGTGCCCCATAAATGCCGATGTTGTGCCAGGCGTTGCTGCCACTGACGTTGTCGATGCGGAAGATGACGCTGTCGTTCACTGAAAATCCGGTCATGTCAAAGGACATGACCATGCCATTCATGCTGGCAACATTGGTGTAGGTATTGGTGAACTGGTTGCCCGCTTTGCCCATCGTCACGGTGAAGTTGATGTTTCCAGAGTTGCCATTGGGCCGTAGCCAGAAGCTGGCGGTTCCGCTGGTGGCGGGCATGTTGAAAGTCATTTCCAGATAGCTCGACTGGTTGGTCGTGTAGTTGCTGCCGAAGCCAGCGTAGAGGTAACTCGTGGTGCTGCCGCTGGTCGTCGGTATACCATTGCTCCATGTCATGGTGACAGGAGGGCTCGCCGGCGAGATCGCGTTGATCAGGGACCCGTCAACCGTCGGTATGGTGAACATCCCGGGGCCGCCGCTTTGCGTGATCGTGCTGCCGCCCGGGTTGAAGACGATGAAATCCGTGACGGTGCCACCAATCGATTCTGTGCCGGTGACATTGGTGCGGACATTGGCGAGCACTGCCGCCGATGCTGGAATGACCAGCATCGCGGAGAATGTCAGGGCCGCGCTGAGCCCGCTGAGCGCAAGGAGTCGATGCCAAGCCATGGTGTAGCCATACCGTGGCCCGGATTTGCAGGAAAGCCGAAAAGTGTCCTCGGATTTTGCTTACTTCGCTTCCTGCGCAGGGAATTGGAACACCGGCCAGCCGTTCTTGTCGGCGAGGTTGGGCACCTGGATTTCATTCCAACCCATTTTCACGTATTTGGGTGCAGCCACGCCATCGGCGCTGACCACCACGGTGTTGCCCGCAATGCTGGCTTTGGCGGGCACGAATGCCTTGTCGTCGCCGGCGACTTCGAAGCAGGACGGTTCGTTGCCATCGGTGGTCGTCAGCCCTTGATCGACACCACTGAACGAAACGACGATCTTGCCGCCATCGGCTTTCGCTGCCGCGACCTCCGGTCCGGTGAAGGCCACGTCCTTGCCGTAATCCTTCTTCAACGCGAGCGCGGCGAGGCGTTCGCCGACCGGCTGCTTGTCCCACGGGTGGATGTCGTTGATCACGCCGTGGATGGTGTCATGAATCGGCACCACCCCGCAGTTCTTGATCTCCTTGGCCGCCTTGTATTGCGAGGCCCAGATGTTGCGGGCCAGCGTCTCATCATCGCCCGGGCCCTTCTTGTTGTATTTGTAAGGGGCGATCTGCACCAGATAGAACGGGAAGTCGCCGACCTGGAAGTCCTCGCGCCAACCGGTGATCAGTGCGTTCATCTTGTCGAAATACTGCGGGAAAGCATTGCCGCGGTTGGACTCGCCCTGGTACCAGATCGCGCCCTTGATGGCGAAGGGCACCAGCGGTGCGACCATGCCGTTGTAGATGCTCTGCTTGCGGGTCATGTTGAGCATCTCCTTGGCCGCCTTGTTCGAGATCCATTCATCAACCGGCGTGCCGCCCCACGAGGTGTCGATCAGGCCGATGGGCACGTTGAGCTCCTTCTGCAGTTTTGCGCCGAAGAAGAATCCGACGCCCGAAAACGGCAGGCAGTCCTGCTCCAACGCGGTCGTCTTCCAGGTGCCCTTGTTGTCCGTGGCGGGCTCGGCCGCCTTGACGTGGTCGGGCAGGCGGAACAGCCGGAGTTGCGGATTGTCTTTCTGGGCGGCGGCGATTTCCTTGGCGGTTTTGGTCGATTTGTTGAGAGGCCATTCCATGTTCGATTGTCCGGAACAGATCCAGACGTCGCCGATGAGCACGTTGTTGAGCGTGATCTCGTTGTTGCCCTTGACCGTCAAAGTCTGGGCCTTCGCTGAAGCCGCTTGCTTCGAAAACTTCACCGACCACTTGCCGTTGGGGTCCGCGACGGTGCTTTTGGTCTCTCCGGCGAAGGATACGCTGACCTTTTCGCCGGCATCCGCCTGACCCCAGACCGGCGCCTCGACATCGCGTTGGATGACCATGTGGTCGCTGAAGATGGCGGGCAGTTTGACGTCGGCGTACAAGGGTGACGCGCAGGCGAGGGCAAGCAGGGAGATGCGGGTTTTCATGACTGGCTTACCAACGTGCCGGGCCCACCTATTCTTGCAATGCGAAACAAAGCCGGACCGCCCGCTCAGATGCCGGATGGAGAGATAAGGGCTGGCCAGCATGCCGTGGGCCGGCGAGCACCCTGCTGGGGGAACAACTACGTTAAATCCAGTACAGCTGCTCTCGCAGTTCACCCGCGGTCTTGAGGAATTGTCCGTGTCAGATGGCCGTAGTGGCCCTACAAGCTTGAGAACAACCCCCCATGAAACCTGCTCTCCCATATCTAGCCTCCCGACTGGCTGCTCTGCAGTCTTCAAGTCCCTGATCCTCATGGACTTCAGTGTGGCATGTCGCCGGGCGGTGCAAAATCCCCCGGGCGCCGGCTTTCTGGAGTTCACATCTTCGTAGTATTGCTATTACATTGTATGGTCAGCAAAGATGTCCCGTTGTGATGTTGAAGCCTTTCCAGATTCCGAATGCGGGACCATGGGTCTCCCGTAAGCGCCGAGCGCAAGTCGGCGGCAAGGGCTTTGCCTTGGTGGCCACGCTGTCGATGCTGGTGATCCTGACCATGCTTGCGGTGGCATTGCTGTCGCTGGCTGGAGTGTCGATCCGCTCGTCGTCGGTCAACGCCGCCGAGTTGGAGGCGCAGGCCAATGCGCGGATGGCGTTGATGATTGCGATCGGCAAACTGCAGGAGACGATGGGTCCGGATCGCCGCATCAGTGCGCGGGCGATTTCCTTGGCCAAGGATGCGCGTGTCGGCGTCAACCTCGCCTCGAGCAGCCCGCAGGCGTGGTGGGTGGGCATCGCCGGTAGCGATCCGAATCTCGGTTTGGATGGAACGAACCCCGTGTCGATGAGCAATCCGCCGGTGGTGTGGCTGGTGTCCGGTTTGGAGCCGGATGCGGGTGCGGCGGCCCAATTGAATCAACCGCTGAGCAATGCGATCGAGATGTTCGGCGCATACAGCATCGATTTGTCGCAGACCGGTGGCCAAGCGTTGGAGGCGGGCATCGTCCGGACCGAAGGTGCCACTCCCGGTCATCTCGGTGGCTATGCCTGGATCGTGGATGACGAAGGAATGAAAGCAGCGCTGGTTCCCGGTGACACCACTTTGGTCAACACCGCGACACCGGCCAGCGAGGGCGACCTGACGCCCGGTGCTTACGACGTGAGTGTGCTCACGGGCATGGAGCCACTGCAGGGCAAACCCTTGTCGGATTACGCCAAGATCCTGTCGATCGGTGACTTGGCATTGATCGGTGGCAGCCGCCAACTGGCCGCCAGCAAGCGTCTCGGCTACACCACTTATTCACGTGGTGTGTTGTGCGATGTGAAGCACGGCGGCTTGAAGCGCGACCTCACCGCGGCGTTCGAGAACGATCTCACCTTTGCCGCGGTGTTTCCCGCCGGCAACACCTCCGACTACCTGTGCATGGAGTCGGACAAGCTCGCCACCTGCAGCGATCTGCAGCAGAACGGCTACATCCACTGGGAGATCTTCAAGGATTACTACAACATCAAGCGTTGGATCAAAACCGCTGCTGATGGCACCAAATACCTCGATCCATCGCGCTACACCAAGGCGGGGAACTTCACTTGGAACAACGGAGGTGCGCCGCCGGGATGGGCCGTCAATCCGGCCGGGGAGCCCGGCGGTTCGTCGCAGGGCTCGTTGTTGATGGCTGGCCGCTTGGGGCCACATGACATCGGTGACACCACCACTTCCCAGTATCCGGAGATGAAAGGCTTGCCCTACGGCACCTACAAGACGGATGAAACCAACGCGCGTTCGCCCAAGAACCATAAGGAGTTCGCGTTCAGTCCGGTCGTTCCGATCCTGCAGCGGTTCCAGGCCAACGCCTGGATGGAGCAGCTGGATTCCAGAACGCTGCGCCTGCATGCCCAGATCTGGAGCTCCCACTACAACCCGTACAACATCTCGCTGCTGGTGATGGGAGTGGATGGTGGGCCGCGCATCATGGGCACTCCGAAAATCTCGGCCTTCTCGAGCACTTTGAATACGGCGGTCGGTGGTCTGGGCCGGCGCTTCAAACAGAAGAATGCCGATGGCACCTACAAATCGTTCAACGGCAACGATACGTTGAACTACCTGGACGCCATCGACTTCACCAACAACAAGTACCAGTTCAGCGCCAAGGACACGGTGATGATGCAGCCCGGGCGATCGCATGTGCTGGCATATGAGACCAGTGCGCACGCGGATGACAGCGAGGATGGATTCCTCTACAACGACAAGGTCAAGGATCTGACGGTCGAGAGCGTGTATCGCGATATCGATTATTGGAGCTACAATGCTGCGACGAAAAAATACGACATCCCGATCGATCTGCCGCCAAGCTACGACATCAAGATCCGGGCTTCATTGATGAATGCGTCCATGCACCACGGCTTGAATGATAATAATGGTGGTCCGGGCACCATCGAGCTTTGTCAGACGATGTGGGCGCCGTTCGCTTGGGACAACGTCAGTGGCCGTCCCGGCAAGGAGTTCGATCTCGGCACGGTGTCGGCGGCGACACTCAACGAGAACAAGATGGCCTCGCTGTGGTTCAACCTGCGGACCACTCGTGAGCGCGATTCGGATCTGCGGCCGCTGGTGGATGCCAACGTCCGTGGATTCTTCGCCAACACCCGCTGGGACTCTCCGCTCAATCTGCCGCTGCTGGCCGCATACTCTGCCGAGAACCGAGGTGAGGCGGATGAGATGATCATGCAGATGTCCACCGTCGACAGCCCGAAGGGATACACCTACTGGGGTGCCGGTCGTGATCCATCCTTCGGCACGGAGCGGGTGATCCTCTTCGACATCCCGCGCAGCGATCTGGTTTCACTCGGCCAGTTGCAGCATGCCGGAGCCGGCCGTTTCAGTTACGAGCCGAGTTACATCGTCGGCAATTCCTATGCCAATCCCCGCATTTCACAAACCAACTGGAAACAGTCGATCACCGACACCTTCAGCACGGCGGCGAGAGGTCTGGGCAGTTATCCGATCAACGGTTCCTTCAACCTTTACGATGCCTCCTACCTCGTCAACGAGGTGCTGTGGGACCGTTACACCTTCACGACCATTCCGCAGATGGCGGACAATGTCGGCGCGCTGAGCGAGCCCGCCGTGGATGATGTCTTGTTTGAAGATCTGGTCGCGGGGGATGTGAAGCTGGCCAATGCCCGCTACCTGCCGTATGCGCCAGCGGGTTCGAAATTCGATCGGGACACGCTGCAGATGGCCAGCGACAAGACGACCGGCACCGGTGCCTTCTACCACAATGCCGGCCATGTGGTGGTCGACGGTGCGTTCAACGTGAACTCGACATCGGTGGATGCCTGGGAGGCGTTCCTTTCCAGCACCCATTCGCTGCCGGTGGCGAAGATCAACGAGAAGGGGGAGGTGAGCGGCTTCGATCTCACTGTCGATGGCGTGCGCTTTCCGCGGGTGCAAGCGGTGTCCGGCGAGGCGTGACCAAGGCCGACCTCGCTGATGGATCCTGGACCGGTTTCCGCAAGCTTGAACAGCCTGAGGTGCGTGAGTTGGCGCAGGCGATGGTCAACGAGGTGGAGAAGCGCGGCCCCTTCCTCAACATGGCGGACTTCGTCAATCGCAAGCTCGAGAACGGTGAGTTCGGCGAATGCGGCGCGTTGCAGGCGGCGCTCGACAACACGGTCAACAAGGACATGGAATCGGATTTCGCCCGCGGCGAGCAGGGCGCGGGATTTCCCGGTCAACTGCTGCAAGGCGATGTCCTGCAGGCCCTGGCGCCGCGCATGACGGTGCGCTCCGATGTGTTCACGATCCGTGCCTATGGCGAGTGCGTGAGCGAGGCGACCGGCGAGGTGCTGGCCCGCGCGTGGTGTGAGGCGAAAGTGCAGCGGGTGCCGGATCCGGTCGACTGGGGTGCCCCCGCCGCCGATGCCTTGAAGGAATTGTCCAATCCGTCCTCCCCATTCGGCCGCAAGTTCCATATGATCTCGTTCCGTTGGCTCAATCCCAATGAAATCTGAACGCGAAATCATCAAAGGTGCCTGCTACTGGCTGATGGCGATGCTGCTGGTCGGCAGTGCGGCGGCGCAGCAGGCCAGCATCAGCTTGCGCACGCTGCAGCTCGGTGGTGGCGAGATGCCGGAATCCTGGGTTCAGGTGGTCGGCGAGAAGGAGCCGGTGAAGCTCACCTGGCTGACGTCGCAGCCGACCGAACCCTTGCAGGTGATCCATGACGGGCAGCTGAAATTGTTCCGTTATGCCGCCGGTGAGGATGGCAAGATGGTGGTCGATGACATCAGGGCGATTCCGCTGCCCGGTGGTGCTGCGGAAGTCTTGCTGCTGGTCTGGGCCAACGAGGGCAAGGGCAAGTATGTGGCCATCAAGGATCATTTCCTCAAGGCGGGCTTCAACGATTGGATCGCCATCAACACCAGCGGCAACCCGGTGGCGCTGCGCGTCGGCGACAAGGACAAGCCCTTGCGCATCGAGCCGGGCAAATCGCTGATCTTCCGTCCCGACATCGAAGAGGGCAAGGGAGCCGAGATGACCGCCATGGCGCCGCGCAATGGCGAGCTGAAAACCTTCCTTTCCACCTACTGGCCGGCCTTTCCCGGTCAGCGCACCATGATCGTGTTCTACGACGATGGGGAGAAGATGCGGGCCAGGCGCATCGGCGACCGCTTCCTGCGCAAGCCGGCGGCTCCTAACAACGAATCCCCCTGACCAGCGACTTCACCGTTTCCTCGATCCAGGTGCTGCTGTCGAAACTGGATAGATGGGAGCTGCGGCGCAGCACGCCACCCATCAGCGCGGCGGTCAGGATCTCGGCAAAAGCGCGGCAACGCAGGTCCTCGCGCACCTTGCCACCGCGTTTCGCCTCCTCGAGGTAGCGCTCGATGCTGTCATGGAACGGATCGATCACATCGCCGATCAATTCGCGCGCCAGGGTCGGGCGGCGGTGGCTGGCGGCGATCATCGCCCGCGCCATCCCCTCGCAGCGCTCGAAGGAGTCGTTGTACACCATCGCGAAACGCAGCAGGTCCTCTTCAAGATCGCCGCTGAACCCATCCTCACAGGAACACAAGGCCTCGAAGTCGGCGGAGGTTTCGCTGACGACCGCGGACAGCAGTTTCTGCTTCGATTCGAAATGCCGGAACAAGGTGACCTCGTTGCAGCCGGCCCGGCTGGCGATGCCGCGGGTGGTCGCCGCCTCGATGCCGCGTTCCGAGAACTCGGCCCGCGCCGCCTCCAGCAGGCGCTCGCGGGTGCGGGCCTTGCTCGGCAGGGGTTCTTCCTCAGACATGGCTCGGGGTTTCCATGGGTTGCTCCCCGAAAAATATGCAAGTAATCACTTGCATGCAAGGTGAAAGGTGCTTTGCTGTCAGCATCCATGATGAGCGGCCCGTGGAAAATCGGTTGTGTATTGCCCCTGCTGGGACTGGTGTCCTGTGCGGTGGGGCCGGATTTCCGCGAGCCGGAGGTGGCGTTGCCGAGATCGTTTTCGAAGGACGGGATGATCTGGAAGCGTCAGTCGCCCCGCGAGCTGCCGGACTCCGGGGCTTGGTGGAAGGTGTACCGGGATTCCGCTTTGTCCAGTCTGGTCGAGCGATCTTTGGCGAACAATCAGCAATTGGAAGCGGCGGCGGCGCGACTCGACGAGGCGCGTTCGCTGAGCAAGGCGACCCGTTCTTTGTATTTTCCCAATATTCAGATGGAGGCCGGCGCCCGCCGCACCAAGTCGGTGTTCCGCGGACCCTCGGGTGGTTCGATTTATTACAGTTCTTATACCGTGCCACTGGAGCTCAACTACGAGTTGGACGTCTGGGGCAAGGTGCGGCGTCAAGTCGAGGGAGCGAAGGCGAACGAAGCGGCGGAGGCGGAGACACTGCGGGCGATGCAGTTGAGTGTGGCGGGTGAGGTGGCGCAGACGTATTGGGCCTTGCGGGCGGTGGATGCCGATCGCGAGTTGATGCGTCGCACCTTGGAGATCCGGCGCAAGGCGCTGGAGTTGATCACTGCCAAGGAGCGGGCAGGGGAGATCAGCGGCTTGGACTTGTCGCGGGCGCGCAGCGAAGTGGCGGCAGCTGAGGCGGACCGCTTGCGTCTCGACCAGCAACGCGCGGAATTGGTGCACGCGCTGGCCGTGCTCAACGGTGAAATGGCGCCCGGCGAGTCCCTGTCCGATAACGGCAAGCTGCCCGAGCCGCCATCGATTCCTGCGGCGCTGCCGTCTGAAGTCGTGTTCCAGCGCCCGGATGTGCGCGCTTCGCTGCAGCGGGTGGCGGCTGCGAATGCCGACATCGGCGTGAGCACCGCGGCGATGTATCCGTCGTTTTCCATCAATGCCTCGACTGGTGTGGATGCCAACCAGCTGAATGTGCTGACCGACATCGATGCGATGGTGTGGTCGCTGGGATCGAATCTGGTCATGCCTCTGAGTGCGCAGCGGCTGCTTGGATTCCGCAGGGATGCGGCCGTCGCCTCGCATCGCGCGGCGACGGCGGATTACCGGCAGGTGGTCATCGAGTCGGTGGCCGAGATCGAGAACGCGCTGCAGGCGGCGGCCATCCTCGAGCGACGTCAGCAGGCGCAGGAGGAAGCACTGCAGGCAGTCCAGGAAACCTTCGATCGCTCGCTCAAGCGTTTCGATTCCGGCTTGGTCAGTTTCCTCGATGTCGTCGATGCCGAGCGCACCTTGCTCAGCACCGGTCGCCAGGCGAATGCCATCCGCGCCGAGGCGCTTGCGCTTTCCGTTTCCCTCATCAAGGCCCTCGGCGGCCGTTGGTAGAACCCGATGCTCCCATGAATGCTCCAAGATTCCTGATTCCCGTGCTGGCGCTGCCGCTGGTGCTGACGGCCTGCGGCCGCAAAGGTGGTGGCCCGCCGCAAGGTGGCAACCCGATGGATCAAGCGCAGGCGGTCGAGGTGATGCCGGTGGCCGTGATGCCACTTACCGAAACGACCGGGCTGGTCGGCAGTGTGGCCGCCAATGAAAGCGCCGAACTGCGCCCGGAATACGCCGGCACGGTGGCCAAGATCGCTTTCGAAGAAGGCCGTGCGGTGAAGGCCGGTGACTTGTTGCTGGAGCTCGACACCCGCGAACTGCAAGCCCAACTCGCCGAGCAGCAGGCGGGGCTGACACTCGCGGAGAAAACCCTGGAGCGCAAACGCGGGCTGCTGGAAGTGGCCGCCGTTTCGAAACTCGAGGTGGATGTCGCGGAAGCCGAACACGCGCGGCTCAAGGCGGCGGTGGAACGGCTCACGGTGCAAGTGGCCAAGGCGTCGATCCGCGCGCCTTTCGATGGTGTGGCCGGCGCACGGTCGGTCTCGGTGGGCGACTACGTCACGCCGCAGTCGGTCATCACCACGGTCGATGATTTGTCGCGGTTGAAGTTGGAGATGGATGTGCCCGAGCGCTACCTGCCGCTGTTGCAGCCGGGCGGCTCGTTCACCTTGCGTGCAGCCACTTTCGCCCCCGGGCAGACCTGTCGCGGCGAAGTCTATTTCGTCTCTTCACGCATCGATGCGAATTCGCGATCGACGCAGGTGAAAGGCTACATCAGTGAGCCGCCACCGAATCTGAAACCCGGGATGTTCGCCGATGTCACGCTGGTGCTGCGCGAGGTGAAGGACGCCATGGTCGTTCCCGAAACCGCCGTGCTCACCACGCCGCGTGGCACCGTGCTGATCAAGCCGGTCGAGCAGGACGGCGCGACGGTCGCCTCGTTCGTGCCGGTGCGGCTCGGCCTCCGCGTGCCCGGCCGCGTGCAGGTGATCCCCGTCGGCCCGCCGATCCTGCCGGGCGACAAGATCGTCTCCGCCGGTGTCGGCGGCCTGATCCTTTTCCCCGGCCGCAAGCTGCAGCCGGTCGATCCCATCACCAGTCCCGATAAGCCGGAAAAGACGGACCGGAAATTGGAATGATGAACAAGCTCCGCCTACGGCGGAATCTTGCGACGGTCATAGACCGCCGCTACATGACCCCTGACTTCACATGATCCTCTCCGATACTGCCATCAAACGACCCGTGCTCACCATCGTGGGTGCGTTGATCGTGATTTTGGTCGGCGCGCTGTCTTACCAGCGGCTGCCGGTGCGTGAGTATCCCGACACCGACGTGCCGACGGTTTCGGTGAACACGATCTATCGCGGCGCCTCGGCCGAGGTGGTGGAAAGCCGGGTGACCGAACCACTCGAGGAACAACTCGCCGCCATCGACGGCATTCGTGTGCTCAAGTCGTCGTCGAAGGAGGAGGTGTCGCAGATCACCATCGAATTCGAACTCAGCCGCGATCCGGACGAGGCGGCCAACGACGTGCGCGACCGCGTCAGTCGCGCGCGCGGACGACTGCCGGAGGAGATCAACGAGCCGATCATCGCCAAGGAGGAGGCCGATGCGCGACCGGTGCTGTGGTTGTCGTTCACGTCCGAGAAATTCTCGCGCACCGAAGTGACCGACTACGTCGACCGCATCGCCAAGCAGCGGATCCAGACGGTGCCCGGAGTGGGCACGCTCTACATCGGTGGCGAGCGCCGCTACGCGATGCGGTTGTGGCTCGATCCGGTGCGGCTGGCGTCCTATCAGCTGACGGTGGCGGATGTCGAAGCCGCCTTGCGCGAACAGAACGTCGACGTCCCCGGCGGGCGCATCGAATCGTATGCCCGCGAGTTCACCGTGCGCACCGACGGTGATCTCAAGAACGAGGAGGCATTCAACAACCTGATCATCGCCGCGCGCGGCAACAGCCAGATCAAGCTCAAGGATGTCGGTTATGCCGAGCTCGGGTCCGAGGATTACCGCACCAAAACCCTGTTCAATGGCGTGCCGGCAGTCGGCCTCGGCGTCATCCGTCAGTCGAAGTCGAACCTGCTCGATGTTGCCGGCAGGGTGAAAGAGCTCATCCCGGTGATCAAGAGCGAGCTGCCGGAAGGGATCAACGTGCAGGTCGCCTACGACAGCTCGGTGTTCGTTCAGCGATCGGTCGACGAGGTGATCGAGACGATCTTCATCGCGTTCGCCATCGTGATGGCGGTGATCTTCATCTTCCTGCGCGACTGGCGGGCGGTGGTGATCCCGGTCACCGCGATTCCGATCTCGGTGATCGGCACCTTTGCGGTGATTCATGCGCTCGGGTTCTCGGTGAACATCCTCACGCTGCTGGCGCTCGTGTTGGCGATCGGCCTGGTTGTCGATGATGCGATCGTCATGCTTGAGAACATCTACCGGCGCATCGAGCTCGGTGAAACCAAGGTGCAGGCGGCGGTGCTCGGCTCGCGGCAGGTTGCCTTCGCGATCATCGCCACCACGCTCACGTTGGTCGCGGTATTCCTTCCGGTCGCCTTCCAGTCCGGCAGCACCGGCCGATTGTTCTACGAGTTCGGCGTCACGCTGGCGGTGTCGGTGCTCGTGAGTTCGGCGGTGTCGCTGACGCTTACCCCGATGCTCTGCTCGCTCATGCTCAAGGGTGTTGACCGCAGCAGTGGCCACATGCCGCACGGTTGGTTCTACCGCGTCACCGAGCCGGTCTTTATCCTCGTCAACCAGTGGTTCGGCACCACCCTCAAGGCCTCGTTGCACGCCTGGCCGCTGGTGCTGCTGCTGGCCATCGGCTTCACCTCCGGCGGGCCTTTTGCCTTCAAGCGCTTGCAGAAGGAGCTCGCGCCGGCCGAGGACCGCGGCAATTTCATCTCGATCTTCAGCGGTCCGCTCGGGTCGCACCCCGACTACACCCATCAATACGTCAGCCGCATGGCCGGCATCGTCGAGGACCAACCGGAGCTTGAGCGTTACTTTGCCGCCACCGCTCTCGCTCGCGGCGGCGTGCCGGGCGACGGCAGCCAGGGGCTGATGTTCACCACCCTCAAGCCGTGGGAGGAACGCGAGCGCAAGACGCAGGAAATCATGGGCCAGGTGCGCGGACGTTACGCCAACGAGATCACCGGCGGTCTTGCGTTGGCGATCAGTCCGAGCCCACTCGGCAGCCGCAGTCTCAGCGAGGGATTCCTCTGCGTGCTGCAGGGCAACGATTTCGACAAGCTGCAGGCCTACGGTGATCAGATGCTGGGCCAGATGCGCCAGAGCGGCATCTTCTCCTCGGCGCGTGCGGAACCCCGCGTCGACAAACCGCAGGTGAACATCCGCATCGACCGCAGCCGTGCCGCCGACCTGCATGTGCCGGTGTCGCGCATCGCCAGCACGCTGGAGTCGTTGTTCGGTGGCCGCCAGCTCACCCAATACAAACAGAACAGCCGGCAGTATGACGTCATCCTCCAGATCGAGGACGCCTCGCGGTTGTCGCCCTCGGCACTCGGCGATGTCTATGTGCGCGCCGACGACGGCAAGCTGGTCAAGCTCTCGAATGTCGTCAGCCATCAGGAGATCGCCACGCCTGAAGACTACCCGCATTTCGACCGCCTGCGGGCGATCACCCTCAAGGCGCAGCTGGCCGAAGGCAAGACGATGGGCGACGGCGTCGACTTCATCGAGAAGATCGCCCCGGACGTGCTGCCGGAAGGCTACACCCACAAGTGGGACGGCGAGGCACGCGAATATGTCGAGAGCGCCAGCGACACGTTGATGCTCTTTGCTCTCGGTTTGTTGTTCACCTTCCTGATCCTCGCCGCCCAGTTCGAGAGTTGGGTGCACCCGGTGACCATCTTCACCGGCGTTGCTCTGGCGCTGGCCGGGGGCGTCATCACTCTTTACGCCTCGCGCTTCTGGGGCATGCCGATGACCAACAACCTGTTCGCGCAGTTCGGCCTGATCCTGCTCATCGGCCTGATCGCCAAGAACGGCATCCTCATCGTCGAGTTCGCCAACCAGTTGCAACTCGAGGGCAAGCCGGTGTTCGAAGCGGTGTGGGAGGCGACTACCCTGCGTTTCCGACCGATCCTGATGACTTCGATTTCCACCATCGGCGGCACGCTGCCGCTGGCCTTGGCGAGTGGCGCCGGTGCCGAATCGCGCCACCCGCTGGGCTTGGTGGTCGTCGGCGGCATGACCATTGCCACCGTGCTCACCTTGTTTGTCGTCCCGGTGTTTTACCTGCTCTTCGACCGTCTGGTGTTCATGGTCACCGGCCATTCGAGCGCCCAAGGTTTGCGCCGGGCGGCGCGCGTGGAGGAGGAGGTCCAACAGGCCGGGTGATGTCCACAAGCATCCAGCGTCCGCTCGCAGGCCCAAGCGGCATGTCTTTTATTGACGGATCGGGGCCGAGGCGAAATCCAAAAGTCATGGGGCGTCTTGGGGGCTCAGTGGCCATGCCACGCCCAGATGCTGAACCGCGGTGAGGTGCCCCGGCCGGGCTGAACCAGTCATCTTAGATGACAGCTGGCTTTGAAAATTGGGCATGCAGCGTCCCGCCCCCTCTTTTAATAAGGCCGGACGATGCGCTTTGGCAGTGGATTCCTAGTTTGGCCGCTGCCGGCAAGGACCCTCGCGCCAGCCGCCCCAATCGAAGCATGAAGATTATTTGATAAAGAAATTTTGGCGTCCTCGTAATGGCTCAGATCGGCCCACGGTTTCGGACCCGACCATCCACTTTCTCATACCATCAACCCCAGCACCCCACTCACATGAGCACCCCAAACACAGACGACACCAAGGCTGTCGAAAAACTCGGCCAGGCCAGAGACGCCATCGTCAAGGAACTCCGCAAGACCATCGTCGGCATGGAGGACGTGATCGATGAAATGATGATCGCCATCTTCGCCCGCGGCCACTGCCTGCTGGTCGGGGTGCCCGGTCTGGCCAAGACGCTGCTGGTCAGCTCGCTGGCCGAAACGATGTCGCTGGGCTTCAAGCGGATCCAGTTCACCCCGGACCTGATGCCCTCCGACATCACCGGCACCGAACTGCTGCAGGAAGACCCGGAGACCCACCAGCGCCGCTTCAAGTTCCAGAAGGGCCCGGTCTTCACCAACCTGCTGCTGGCCGACGAAATCAACCGGACCCCGCCGAAAACGCAGGCCGCTTTGCTCGAAGCGATGCAGGAGAAGCGGGTGTCGTCCGGTGGTGAGGAATACAAGCTCGACGAGCCGTTCTTCGTGTTGGCGACCCAGAACCCGATCGAGCAGGAAGGTACCTACCCGTTGCCCGAAGCCCAGCTCGACCGCTTCCTGTTCAACATCCAGGTGAAATACCCGAGCCACCAAGAGGAAATCGACATCATGCGCAACATCACCAGTGACGCCCGCGAGGAGGTCAAGCAGGTGGTCGATGGCCCCGCGATTGTCGAGTTCCAGAAAGTGGTGCGCCGCATCCCGGTGGCCGACGCCATCTTCGAATACGCCGCCCGCATTGTCCGCGCCACCCGCCCGGGCGAGCCGGATGCGCCGGAATTCGTCAAACGCATGATGAGCTGGGGTGCCGGTCCGCGGGCCTCGCTCAACCTGATCACCGCCGGCAAAGCGCGCGCCGCGCTGCGTGGCCGCTGCCATGTTTCCGAGGAGGACATCCGCGCCGTTGCGCTGCCGATCCTGCGCCACCGGATCGTGCCGAGCTTTGCCGCCCGCTCCGAGGGGATGACTTCCGACAAACTGGTCGCACGCCTGCTCGATGAGTTGGCGCCGGGTGCTGCCAAACAGAAAGCAAGCTGAAGCACAGTGATGATCGCAGATCGTGGATTGAGGATGGCCGATATGGAGAAGAGGTAGAGGAGCCGAAGCGTCTTAACTGCCACCATCCACCATCCAGAATCCACGATCCAACATCTTCCCATTCACCCCATGTCCGACCACCTGCCGCCCACCAACTACCTGGATCCCGAGATTCTGCAGAAGCTCGGCGATCTGGAGCTCATCGCCCGCGAGGTGGTCGAAGGCCTGCGTGTCGGCAGTCACCGCAGTCCGCTCAAGGGATTCAGCACGGAGTTCGCCCACCACCGCCAGTATGTGCCGGGGGACGCGATCCGGACGATCGACTGGCGGGTCTATGGTCGCACCGAGCGCTATTACACCAAACTCTACGAGGCGGAGACCAACTTCGATTGCCATCTGCTCATCGATGCCAGTGCTTCGATGAACTACGCATCAGCCAAGGTGAGCAAGCTGGAGTATGCCAAGTTCCTTTCCGCTTCGCTCGCCTACATCGTGCTCAAGCAGCGCGACTCGGTCGGCCTGTCGGTGTTCGACAGCGAAGTGCGCGGTTATCTGCCGCCGCGCTCGACGATGGGCATCCTGCTGCACATCGACCGCATGCTGCGCGAGGCGAAATCGGTGCCGCGAACGACGCTGGCCAAACAGTTGCACGACGTCGCGGTGATGATCAAACGCCGCTCGTTCGTCGTGGTGATCTCCGACTTCTTCGCTGATGTCGATGACGTCCTCAGCGGTCTCGACCACCTGCGCCACGACGGCCACAACGTCGTCTGCCTGCAGACGCTCGACCCGTATGAACTGAGCTTCCCGTTCAATGGCACCTGGCGCTTCAACGGGCTGGAGCTGGAGGATCCGCTGACCACCCAGCCGGAACGCATCCGCGAGGACTATCTGGCCAACTTGCAGAAACACCGCGAGGACTTGCGCGCCGGTTGCATCGCATCGCACATCGACTACGCGCTGGTCGACACCTCGCGCCCGCTCGACGGCTTCCTGAGTGAATTCTTCCATGAACGTGAGACCACCCTCGGCGGTGGCTCTGCCGCCCCCCGACAATGACCTTTCTCAATCCATTGCTGCTGATCGGTGCCCTGGGGATCGCCCTGCCCATCCTCGCCCACCTGCTCAACCGCTTCCAGGTCCAGCAGACCGACTGGGCGGCGATGCGCTTCCTCAACCGCAACGTTCGCGTGCGCTCGCGCCAGATCAAACTGCGCGACCTGTTCCTGTTGATCCTGCGCTGTCTGGCGCTGCTGCTGCTGATCTTCGCCCTGGCGCGGCCGGCATGGACCGGTGGCTCATGGTTGCCCGGTGAACGCCGCGCCGGCGTGGTGATTGCCGTCGACTCGTCATTCAGCATGCAACAGGGAGCCGCCGGGGCGACCCGCTTCGACCAGGCGCTCAAGCGCATCGAAGTCATTCGCAGCCAGATGGCCCCCGGCGATCCGGTGACGCTCACGCTGATGGGTGGCGAGCATCCGGTGATCATGCGCAACATGGCCTACGACGACACCCGTTTCGACGAGGCGCTCGAATCGCTCAAAGCCGGCTCCGGCACGCTTGATATCGCCAATGAACCGAAGCGCATTGCGCGACTGGTGGCCGACATGGAAGCACCGCAGAAGGAAGTGTACCTGATCACCGACGGCCAGGCCTCCGATTGGAAGCAACCTTCGACGCAGCTGCGCGAGGCTCTTGCCGAGCTTGGCACACAGGCCCAAGTCTATGTGGTGCCGGTGACGGGTGACGATGCCAACCTGGCGGTCACCGACCTCGAACTGGTTTCCGGTGTGCTGCGCAAGGGCACCACCGCCCGCTACCGCGCCACCGTCCGCAACTGCGGCAGCAATCCGGTCTCCAACGTCGCAGTGCAATGCCGCGTCGATGGCGTGGAGATCGATCACAAGATCATCCCGCTCATCGAAGCGGGCGGCTCCGAGACGGTGTCCCTGTTCGTGCCGTTCCACAATGCCGGTGCCTCCCACATCACCGCCGAGATCAGCGGCGATGCGCTGGCCGCGGACAACGTCCGCCGCACGGTGGCGATCGTGCGCGACCGCGTTTCGGTCCTTTGTGTCGATGGTTCCTCCGGCGATGCCGGCCGTCTGGTGGTCGCCGCCCTGATGGCCCGTGCCGATGGAGTCAGCGGCGAGGACTACACCGCCCGCTCGATTCCATGGCTGGCATTCCCCGCCGAAAATCTCGACCAGATCGACGTGATCGTGATGGCTGATGTGCCCGAGATCACCGAGCAACAGGCAAAACAACTCGAACGCTTCGTGCGCCGCGGCAACGGATTGATCTGGTTCGCCGGCGAGAACGTCAAGGGTGGTTCTTGGAATGAACGCGCCGCCAGCGCCCAGACACCGCTGTTGCCGGCTGCCATCCGTGGCACGGTGCGCACCAGCGATGCGCTCGGCGGTGGCAGGCCACTCGATGCGGATATGCCCGACCACCCGGTCTGTCTGCCGCTGATGTCACTGCCCGAGGATTTGTTCAACGAGACCCGCTTCCTCAACCTGCTGACGGTGGAACCCACGGCCAGCAGTTTCCCGCTGCTGCGTCTTGCCGGCAACGGCGGCCCGGTGCTGCTCGAACACTCGCTCGGTCGTGGCCAGGTTTTCATGTTCACGACCAGCGCCGATACCACTTGGAACAACATGGCGCTCACCCCGGTGTTCCCGCTGGTGATGCAACAGATCGTCACCTACCTGTCGGGTCGGGAATTCGAGCGCCCGCGCCGTGTCGGCGATTCCCTCACGCTGACCTATGATAATCAACCCGACGCCAGCGATGCGGTGTTCGACACCCCGTCGGGTGAGTCGGTCACCGTGCCGGTGCGCGAAGTCGGTGGCCAGTTCGTCGCCCTGCTTGAGAGCGCGCCCGAAGACGGTTACTACACGGCACGGGTCAGTGTGCAGTCGGCCGGCATCCCGATCGCCGTCAATGTGGACTCCCGTGAGTCCGACATCGCCTGCCTGCCCGAGAGTGAATTGCGGGAGAATCTCGAAAGTCTCGGACTGAGCGTGTTGGCGAGTGACGGCGATCTGGCCGCCGCCATCGAGACCAACCGCACCGGCCGCTCCGCCTGGCGCTTCTTCATGATTGCGGCGCTGGTGTTCCTGCTCGGCGAATGCCTGCTGGCCGACCGGATGCTGGCCCGTGGCCGCCCTCGTGAGCAGCACGATCCCGAAACCCTTCCACAGAATGTCTGAACCCATGCTCATGACCCTTGGTCTCGACGAGTTCTTCTGGGCCCGTCCGCTATCCACGCCGCTGATGATCGCGGTGTTCGCAGGCGTGCTGTTGCTCAGTGTCTTCCTTTATCGCCGTGCCTGGGGCTTGCCGCAGTGGCTGCGTGTCGGGCTTGCCATCGCTCGCCTGGTGGCACTGGCGCTGGTGGTTGCCTCATTGTTCGAGCCGACCGGCGTGGTCACCGAAACCCACACCCAAGCGCGCAGCCTGCCGGTGCTCATCGATGTCTCCGAAAGCATGTCGATGAAGGACCCGCGCAAGGACGCGCAGGATGTCGCCGATGCCGCGATGGCGCTGGGCATGGTCACGGAGAAGGACGCCGATGCGGACCGTGTGTCGATGATGCTCGATGCCGACCAGCGGCAGACGGTCCTGTCCGCCTCGCGGCTAGACCTGACCCGTGGGTTGATCACCCATGCGGGAGTTCCCGTATTCGCCGAATTGGGCAAGGAGCTCGATGTCAACTATCACAGCTTCGGCCGCTCGACGCAGATGATCAGTGACGCCGATACGCTGGGCGCGGCCGATCTGGCCAGCCTCGCCGCCACCGATCCGGGCACTTCGATCGCCGCTTCGCTTGAGGCCGCCGCCCGATCGGGCGTGACGCCGCCGGCCGGCATCGTGCTGTTTACCGATGGCATCGACAATTCTTCTTCCAAGCGCACCGAAGCCGTGCTGCAGGACCTCGGCGCCCGCGGGATCCCGGTCTTCCCGGTGGCTGTCGGTCTCGAACAGCCCGATGATGTCGCGATCCGCAACATCGTCATGCAGGAGGTTGCTTTCTCGGGCGACCAGGTGCCGGTGCAGGTGCAGCTGCTTTCCAAGGGCTACGAGAAGCGCATGGCCAAGCTCACGGTGAAGCTCAACGACCGCCAGGTCTCGCAGAAGCGCGTGCGCCTGCAGGGTGGATTGCAGCTCGAGGACATCGACTTCAATGTGGATCTCTATCAGAAAGGTGCGGCCCGCGTCGCCATCGAGATCGAGCCCTTCACCGACGAGGTCTCACTGGCCAACAACCGTGTCGAGCACAGCATCCGCGTGGTCAACGAGAAGGTGAACGTGCTCTACATCGAGGGCAACAACCGCTGGGAGTTCCGCTACCTCTCGGCCATCCTCAAGCGCGACCCGCGCCTCAAGACCACCTTCATCTCGTCGACTGCCGGGCCGGAGTTCGCCCGCAACTCGCCCGAATACATCGAACGTTTCCCGTCCAAGCGCGAGGAGGTGTTCAAATACGACCTGGTCATCCTCGGCGACGTCGACTCGCAATTCTTCACCCCCGAGCAGCTTGGCTTGCTCGAGGAGTTGATCCGTGACCGCGGCGGCTCGCTGCTGGTCCTCTGCGGGCCGATGCACACGCCCTCGTCCTACTCCGGCACGTCGGTCGAGACGATGCTGCCGGTGCGTTTCGACGCCGACAGCGATTGGGACATGACCTCCGAGTCGGTCTATCCGGTGCTGACACCGGAAGGCCGCAGCAGCATGGTGATGGTGCTCGAGAACGCCCCGGAGGAAAACGACCGGGTGTGGAGCCGCGTCGCCCCGCTCGACCACCTGCCACCGCTCACCGGAGTGAAACCCGGCGCCACCGTGCTCGCCACCTTGTCCGATGCTTCGAGTGGATCGAACCGCTACCCGATGGTTGCCTGGCACCGCTATGGCACCGGCAAGTGCCTGTCGCTCGCCACCGATCGCCTGTGGCGCCTGCGCTTCAAGACCGGCGACAAGTACCACTGGCGCGTGTGGTCACAGTCGATCCAGTTCCTCACGCTCTCGCGCCTCATGGGCGAACACAAGCGCATCCGCCTGGAGACCGACCGCACGACTTACAGCGACGGCGAGCAGGTCAAGCTTTACGCTCATGTGCTCGATGAGGACTACGAGCCGGTGGTGCAGTCGTCCTTTGAGATCACCGTGAGCGGCACCGACGGCAACGCGCTGACCGAACGCGTCAGCCTGCAGCCCGACCGCACCTCGCCGGGACTTTACGAAGGGTATTTCACCGCGCCGGTTTCGGGACGCTATCGCCTTGAGGCGAACGACGACGACAAGGAGGTTTCCAACAGCACCGAGTTCCAGGTGGCTACCGTGAACCAGGAGTTGGCGGATGCCAACGTGCGCCTGGCCGGGCTCGAGCGCATCGCCCGACTGACCGGCGGTCGCTGCCTCAAGATGAACGAGCTCGAGCAACTCGGCACCTTGATCGACGCGAAACCGCTCAGCACCCGCGTCCGCACCGAACGCCCGCTGTGGGACAACAGTCTGGTGGCCGTGCTGCTGATCGCCCTGCTGGGCATCGAATGGATCCTGCGTAGACGACACGATTTGACCTGATGAGTGCAAACCCCGAACAAGCATTGAACCCATGCCTGCGCGCCGTCTGGCAGCGCGCCCAGCGGAAGCATGTCATCGGCGGCCTGCTGGCGTTCGCCCGCTGGTTTGTGCCGTTGTTCCTTCTCACCATCCTGATCGACCGCTTCGCTTACTTCCCCGGCTGGCTGCGTGCGCTGGCAGCCATCGCCATGCTGGTGGTCGCGCTGCGTCAGGCTTGGCGTCACGGCTGGTGCCGACTGCAAGGGTTCGATGCCACCCGCGCCGCCCGCCAGATCGAGCAGGCCAACGGCGGAATGGACAGTCTGTTGGTCACCGCGGTGCACTTCCAACAGCACGGGGCAAGCCCCGGAACCTCGGCGGCGATGTGGGAACTCACACTCGGCAAGGCACAGCAGGCGGCGGCCGCGGTTGAAGTCAGCAAGGTGGTGTCGATGGGGGACTTGCAGCGCCCGCTGCGCATCGCCGCCGCGTTGGCTGCGGTGATTCTCATTGGTGCGGTGCTTCATGGTGCTTTCCTCACCGCCGGCCTCGGCCGCTTGTTCACGCCGTGGCTGAGCATTGCCTACCCGACCAAGACCAAGATTGATGCGGGCAGCGGTGAGCTGGTCGTCAAGGAAGGCGCTCCCGCCACCGTGGAGATCCGTTTTTCTGGTGTGATTCCCAAGACCGCCGAGCTGGCGCTGCAGACTGGTAAGGGTCGGCCGCGCGAGCTGGAACTCGAAGTGATCGATGGCCGTTGCACTTACGAGATCGCTGCCGCATCGCGTGACTTCAGTTACCGCGTGACGGCCGGCGATGCCCGCAGCGAGTGGCGCGATGTGCGCGTCATTCCCGCCCCGCGGCTGGCCAAGGTGAAGGTGGACCTGGACTTCCCCGCCTACATCGGTCGCGCCGCCGAACAAGTCGAGGCACTCACCCTGACGGTTCCGGAAGAAACCAAGGTGCGTTGGCAGCTCACGCTCGATACGCCGATCCGCAAGGCCACGCTGCATCGCGATGGCGCCGAGGATCTGCCGCTTGAAATCGGTGCCGATGGCCTGACACTGACGCTCGAGGAATCCGCCACCGCATCACGAGGCTACAATTTCTCATGGACCGAAGACCGTCACGGCTTTGATTTCGAGAGCCCGCGCTACTTCCTGCAGGTGGCTTCCGACCAAGCGCCGCGCGTGGAACTGACGAAGCCGGAAGGCAGCCTGAGCGCGATGCTCGGTCGCCCGCTGCAACTCGCAGTGCGCGCCCAGGATGACCATGGCATCGGCAGCACCACGATCATCTACCGCGTGAACCGCCGCCCCGAGAAAACCGTCACGCTCGAGACGCCGCTCAAGAATGGTGAGGGCGAGCAGGTGATCGACTGGGATTACCGCAAGGAGATCACCGATCTGCAGGTCGGCGACACGGTTTCGTTTGTTGTCGAAGTCACCGACAAATACCCGGGCGAGGCCGGCCCGCACCGGGCGCGGACCGATTCCCGTCGCATCACGTTCCTCTCTCGCGAAGACTATCTGGCGGAGGTGACCAAGCAGATGGAGCGCCTGCTGACCCGCGTGCGCACGCTTTACCGTCAGGAACGCGCCGCCCACGAATTGGTCAGTGCGCTCGATCCCGCGGCCGACAGCTACCTGCCGACCTGTCAGTTGGAGGCGATCCGCCAGGAGATGGTCCGCGAGCAACTCAAGCTCACCGCGGGTGAAATGCACGCCTTGCTCGAGGATGTCGCCGCCAACCAGGTGAGTGATGCCGTGGAAAGCAATTCACTCGCCACCCTGCGTGACTCGCTGACGACCATTGCCGCCGATCATGTCGCTCGCGCTGCCGATTTGCTGCGCGCCCAAGTCGGCGCCAAGGAACGCAACCCCTTGGCCGCCATCAACGCGGTCAACCAAGCGGCCCGTGAGCTTTCCTCTCTCGTCCTGTTGCGTGGCATTGACGCCTCGCGCGAGGTGTTCGCGCGGGAAACCCATGTCATCGCGGGCGATCTGGCCAGGCTTCGCTTGCGCTTGATCCGTGCCGGGTCCGCTGACGCCGAGTCGCTTGCGGCGGATCACGAGCAAGTCGCGGTGTGGACGAAACAGTTGCTCGATCGCCTGTCGGCCGGCATGCACTACGACAAGCGGCCGCTGGCGGTGCTCGGCTTGACCCGCCGCATTCAGGAGTTGCGCAACGGCAAGGTGGCGGAATCGATCCACGCCGCCGGAGAGCTCGCCAAGCAAGGGAAATTCGCAGAGGCCGCCAGCACCCAGTATCCGGTGATCCGCCCGCTGCTGGAGTCCGAGTTCACCATGCGCAGCGGTGCCCATTATGCATTGATCCTCGACCTGCGCGAGCAACTCGGCCAGCTGATCGCGGAACAACAGCAATTGCTTGCCGCGGGATCTGCAGCTGACTTCACACAGCAAGCGGCCGGCCTCTCGCTTCGTCAGGCGGCCTTGCGCGACCGCTTGGTCCTCGCTCCGCTGCCCGGGGTTTCAGCTGCCCACACCCGGCTCGATGACTTGCTGCTGCCTGTGGCTCCACCTTGCGATGACATGCGACTGAAGGTCGAGTCGTTGATGACGGAAGCCGCGGGTCATCTGGATGCCAAGGCCGCCGATAAGGCTGCCGTTTGCCAGACGCAAAGTGTCGACTTGCTCAAGCAACTCGACCGCATCCTCGAGCGGCTTGCCAATGAAGTGTCGCAAAAGACGATCGGCGCCACCGCCGAGTTTTCCGATGCCAACGAGCGCGCGAATATGCTCGAGCAGTTGGAAAACCGTCAGGTCGTGCTGATCGAACAAACCGAGGAGGCGGCGTTGGACAATAAGAATCCCAAATCCCTGTTGGAAGATCAGCAGGCGATCGTCGACGAGTTGGCGGCCTTCGCCAAGGAAATCGCCGGCGGGGATGCGATGCCGGCCCAGTCGATGGTTCCTTTGCTCGGACGCCTTGAGGCGGCCGGCAAGGCCGCCCAGCAGGCGCTTGCCACCCTCAAGGAGAACCATCTCGAGGATGCCCTCAAGCCACAGGAAGCCGCGGCCAATGCTTTGGGTGAGGCCCGCGCTCTGGCGCAGGCCTACATGTCCCGGTTAGCCATGCTGCAGCAGTTGATTGGCTTCGAGCGCTCGGTCGATGAAGCGGCCAGCGGCATGGACGACATTCTGGATGCGCAGAAGGATTTGATCGCGCTGACCAAGGATGCCGATGAAAAGGCGATGTCCGGCTTGTTGGTGACGCAACGCCTCCTGCACACCTGCATCAACGAGATCGCTCCTTCGTTGAATCTGGTCGCTGCCCGCCTCGACGTCGGCACCCCATTGGCCTTCGCCGCTTCCGACATCGAGGATGCCATGGTCGCGATGGAGGACAACGATGGCGAGGAAGCCAACGACACCCAGACGATCGCCGTCGACTCGCTGACCAAGGTGCAAGGGCTTGTCGATGCCATCTCCAACCAGACCGGATACATTGCTGAAATCGTCGAACGCCTGCAGCAGGCCCAGGCCGATGCCGGCATGCTGGCCCACCGCCAGCGGCAGTTGCGGGAAGCTACCGATCCCAAGGATGCGCCTGCCGCGCAACAGGCGCTGATCGCCGACGCGACGGCTTACGGCCGCGCGCTGACGGCGGTTGCCGGCACCGTGGATCCGGCCAAGCTGACTGAAGCGGTGCGCGAGATGTTCGGCGATGCCGTCGCCCTTGATTTCAATGCTCCAGCCGCCGCGATGCAGGAGGCGCTCAAGCTGCTGCAAGCCGGCAGTCCCGCCGCCGAGGCGATGCTCGCCGCCGAGCAGTCGCTGGCTGCGGGAGCCAATCAGATCAACGTCATCATCGGCATGCTCAACGGTCTGCCGGGCATCGCCTTGGATAAATCCTCGCCGCCCGAAATTCAGCGTTTGGTCAAGACGTTGGAGATCGCCACCAAGCAGCGCCGCTTGATGCGCGAGGCTCACGGGGCGGCTGACAAGGAACTTTCCGCACTGGCGCCCGCCCAAGCCAAACTCACCAAGCAGTTGGGGGAAATCACCCGCTTCGGCGAGGAAGGGCTCACCCATCCCTTGCTCGACGCTGCACACAAGCAGTTGAGCCCCGTCGAGCAGGCGCTCGCCGCCTCCCGCAAGCAGGAGGCCGCTGGCGCCCAAGTCGCCGCCGATCAGACGCTGCGCCACTTCATCATCGAGCAGGCGTTGATCCTCAACACCGCCATTCCGCCCACATCGAGCAGTCCGTCCGATGTGGTGGTCGAAGTGGAAACCGACGACCTCTATGAGGCGGATGCGGTCGGCGCGCTGTCCGACTTCGTCAGCGGCGAGACGCCGAAGGACAAGAAGTCCGAGTGGGAATTCCTCGGCACCCGCAACCGCGCCGCGCTCAATCAGAACTTCGCCCGCGAGCTGCCGCTGGAATTCCGGGCCACGCTCAAGAACTACTACGAAAAGGTCGCGAAATGAATACGTCGTCATCGATCCAAAAACTGACCGCAAGTGTGGTGGCCGGCCTGTTGGCCATCGCCATTCCGCTGCACGGTCAGGAGGTGCCCGCCGCGCCCGTAACACCGCCGCCCGCCGCCGGAGCCGGGCAGGAAGTCGCCCCGGAGCTCACCGAAGCCGCCGACCTCGCGATGGAGCGGGGCCTGCAATTCCTCCTCAGCACCCAGAAGCCCGATGGATCCTGGAGCAACAGTGAAGGACAATTCGCCATCGCCGGCACTTCGCTCGGACTGATGGCCTTCATGGTCAAGGGCCAGTTCCCCGGTTTCGGCCGCCACGGCGCCGCCCTCGATCGCGCCAAGGAATTCCTCCTCAAGAAGTCCGAGGAATCCGAGACCGGCTACATGGGCGCGATGTATGAGCACGGCTTGTACACGCTGGCGATGTCCGAAATGTGGGGCATGACTGCGAATATCGAGGACAACAAGAGGATCCAGACGGCTTTGGAAAAGGCGGTGCAAGTCATCCTGCGCGCCCAGAGCCCGCTCGGTGGTTGGCGCTACCATGCGCGCCCGGACTGCGGTCAGGACACCTCGGTCACCGCGATGGTCTTCGTGTCGCTGGCTTCGGCGAAACAGGCGGGCATTCTGGTGCCGACGGAAACGATCGACCGCGTGACCGGCTACCTGCGCGACCAGGTGTGGAATGAGAAATCCGGCGGCTTCGGCTACCAGGGCAACGGCAACGCCACGCTTGCCTGCACCGGGGGTGGTGCCTACGCGGCCCAGCTTTGCGGTCACCGCGATTCCGAGTGGGTCAAGAGCTCGATCCGCTATCTTGAGAACAGCCCGAAGATCTTCAACCGCCAGGAGCTCGGGCATTACTACTATGCCAACTACTACGCGATGCAGGCGATGGTGCAGGCCGGCGACGAGCACTACGCCAAGTGGTATCCGCAGATCCGCGACGCCCTGATCGCCCTGCAGAAACCCGACGGATCGTGGAACGAAGGCACGGCCGAGAAACCCGAGCCGTATCCCCACAAGACGCCGATGGCCATCATCATCCTCGGCACCCCGCACCGCTACATCCCGGTTTACCAACAGTAATCCACGACTTGAAACATGGGCCGGATCCGGCCCCGTAACCATCCTTCACGAATCCATCCGCCATGAACATCCGAACCCTTTTCGCCGGAAGCCTGATTTTCCTGGCTGCGCTCATCGCCACGGCCGCCAAGAAGGAACCCTTGAGCGCCGAGGACGCCGACGATCCGCCCGTGACTTTTGACAAGGATGCGAAGGTGGCCCTGTCCGCCAAGGGCGAGCAGTTGATGGCAAACTACAGCAAGCAACTGGCCTCCTTGCGTGCCGAAGTGGTCAAGGCGCTGCCTGCGATCGATGAGGCTAAAAAAGCCCGCTTTGTCGAACTGCGCGCCAAATTGGCGGCGATTCCCGGTAACAGTGAGGAAACCCCGCTTGCCGAACAGAAAGCCAACGATGAACTGCGCGAGAAGATACAGGCCGAATTGTTGGTGACCGCAGATGCGCTTTCGGCGGAGCTCAAGCCGCTGCTTTCTTCTGACGCGCTCGATTCCAAGTTGATGCGCATCGCCATTCTCAATCATGGCACCCCTCGCGGCCTCGCCGAATTCGCGCAGCAAGGTGCGGACAAGGAGAAGCTGCTGGAACAGTTGTTCGCCGATGAGGCGCTGATGCGTCAGGCGCTTGAAGCCGGCGGTGCCAACGGCGGTGAATACGGAGAAATGATGGAGGTCTACACCGCGATCCTCGCCAAGAGCGAGAAGGCGCGCGAGCGCGGCACCATCCTCCAGCGACTCGCGCTGGGAACCGCCATCCAGATGCCGTGGCTCAATGGCAGGGACAAGGGCGGTGTCTATGGCATCATCGATCGCGACAACACCTGCGATGATCAGGTCGGTCGCTATCTGCATTACGAAAAGGCCTTCCTCGATGGCGAGCTGGACCCCGCGTTCAAGGATATGAACACCTGGGAGTGCCGTTTCATCACCAACTCCGAATACAGCAACGAGGATCTCGCCTGGTTCCGCCAGATGCTGCGCATATACCATCCCGATCAGATCACCACCGAAGACTGGAAGTGGCGCTACACCCGTTTCATCAAGAGCGATGTGCCCTACACCCATACCAGACACGACCCGACGATCGGCTCGCCAGCGCAGGAGCAAATCGCTCTTGGCGGTGTCTGCGGCCGCCGCGCCTTCCTCGGTCGCCTCAGCACCCGCGCCTTCGGCATTCCCACGCGCGCCTCAACCCAGACCGGTCATGCGGCGATGAGTCGCTGGACGCCCGACGGTTGGGCCATCTGCCTGGGCGCCTGGTGGTCGGCCGCCTTTTGCGGATCGCAGGACGGCCTCGACTTCCTGCTCGATTCGCAGGCGCGTGAGTTCGAAGAGGACTATCAGCAGCTCGCCCGCCGCGCCCAGTGGATCGGTGATGCCTGCGGCGAGGAGGATGTGCTGATCAAGCGCGGCCATTTCGGCAAGGGTGGTGGCTTCTGGGACGGACTGGCTTTCGTCAACAAGCAGTCGATGGTCGAGAAGGCGAGAGTCGAGGCGCTCGAACTGGCTGGCGGCATGAAAATCGGTGAGTCCGATGAACTGCTTGGTGACGAGGTGGGCGAACAGTTCGATGTTCCCGAGGAGTTCACCCAGTTCGTGGTCGCTGGCGATGGCACGATCACCATGCCGGCGGCGGGCTGCTACTCGCCCCGCAAGAGCTCCGACCGCATCCTGTTCATGAAGAGCTGGGACAAAGGCTATCAACTCCATTACAGCCGTCTCGGCTCGCGTCCCGAGTTGTTCAAATACCGCGTCGAAGTGCCTGCGGCCGGCGAATATGAGTTGAGCGCCCAGGTGGCCACGGTGTCACAGCACATCGAGATGCTGGTGCGTCTGAATCATGACGAACCGCTGCCATTTGAAATCCCCTACACCAAGGGATTGTGGGGCAACACGAAGCCGATTCGCTTGAAACTCGAGGAAGGCCGCAACACGATCAGCGTGACTGCCCGCAACGGCAATCGCGGCGTCACCTTCAAACAGTGGCAGCTCAAACCAGTGAAGTGAGCGAGGCTGCTTCGTCTCAACACCGATCCCCCATGGCCACCATCCGTTCATCCGCTCCGCAGCGACTGGTCCTGTGTCTTGCTGCAGTATGCGCATCGATGCTTTCGATCGGTTCGATCGTGGCACAGGAAGCGGCTGCGCCTGCTGCTTCTGTTGCTGATCTCAACAAGGTATTGCAGGAGGCCAAATCGAGTGATTCGGAGGTGCGCCAGCGGCTTGCCGTGCGGCGGGCGATTCGCGACGCGGAAACCATGCTGGCAGCCCGGCAGAATGATCCATCGCGCTTCGAGGTGTTGGAATTCCTGTTCCGCGCGCGCCAGCAGCTCATGAAGCTCGATAAGGATCCCAAGCACCGTCAGGACTTCCTCGAGACCTGCCGCGAGCTGGCGAAAGCTCCCGATGCCTTCGCGGATCTCCGTCTCGAAGCCGACATCCTCGTCACCCAGGCGGAGCTGGCGAAGCAAGGGGCCGATGCCTCGGCTCGCGCCCGTGCGCTGCAGCCCTTGGTCCGGCGCTATCTCGACACGTCGGCAGGCGCCAAGGCGCTGCGTCTGGCGATGATCATGGCTCTTGAGCTGGGGGATAGCCGCACCATCTCCGACCTGCAGGAGTTGATCACCCAATACTTCCCGGCCGATCTCGATATGATCGCCTTCCAGCGCGACAAGCTCGGCGGGCAGGTGATCGGCGCGCCATTCTGCGGAATCTACGAGCGCTCCGACGGGAAGAAAGTCCGCTTTCCGATGGACGGGCTGGGACGCTCGACCTTGCTGATCTTCTGGTCGAAAGAGGGCGACGGACTGACCGCGCTCAAGGATGTCGCCGCCGCGTCCATCGCCAGCAAGAGCGGAATCGAAGGGCGTCTGGATTTTGTCAGCTTCAACCTCGACGAGCTGCCGGATGCCGGTGAGTCGATCGTGCGCGGGTTGGGTGTCGACTGGCAGGTGCTGCGGTTGCCCGGCGGCAGGAAAAATCCGATCTACGACGCCTTCGCCCGCAACGACCCGCGGATGGTGACGATGAGCCCGACCGGTCAGTGTGCTCTCATCATGTCGGGCGTCGCCCGCGTGAAAACCGAGAGTGATGGCACGCCCGATTACGGCCGCATGTTCGGCTCGAATCTTGCCCGCAACTGGAACCAGCCGCGCTACGTGGCGCAATTGGTTTCCCTGATGGCCGGGGATTTCCTGGTGGTGGATCCGGAAGGTTCGTTCGATCCCAGTCGCCCGCCCGAACTCAAGGCGCTGTCCAAAGGCGCAGGCAATGAAACCCAACCGCGTGAGGCCAACGCTGTGCCTGAAGAGTCGCTGCGGGCGATCCAGGAATGCTTCGTGCTGCCGCCGCAACGCTACCGCTTGTCGCCGGCTGAGGCTCGCGACCATTACGCCAAGGCGGTCGAACTTTGCCGTCAGGCGATCGCCGCACATCCTCAGGCGCCCGACCTGTGGATCGTGCGCAACCGCCTCATCATCGCCCTGATGGGATTGTGGAAGGCGGATGCCGACCTGAAGCATCTGGAAGCCGCGCTGGCCGAAGCCAAGACCGCTCTCACTGCAGGTGCTCCCAAAGGCACGGATGTCATCGCCCGCTTCTGCATCGCCCGTGAAACGCTGCGCGATGCAGCGGTGAATCCACGGCAATGCCTCGATCAGCTGGTTGCCGATTGCGGTGGTGAGAACGCCCCCGGACCGGCACTGGCCGCCGCCGCCATGCTGGCTGTCGATGTCGGTGACCGCGCCAGCTTCGACCGCTTCCGTAACCGCATCCTCAAGGACCACACCGAATACCCGATGATGTGGACCTTTGTTGCTTTCCTGCTCGACCGCCACCACGACTACTGGTTGTTCCAGATTCCATTTACCGCCGGCTGGTCCTATGGTCGGCGTGAAGGGTATTTCATGAGCAAAGGTGATCCCGAGCCTGCCCAGCGGATGCTCAAGGCCGAGCTGCTCGCGGCCGATGGTAAGCCCTTCCGCATCCCCGAGGACCTCGACAGCGAATGGACGCTGATCTCATTCAGCATGCCGCCGCCATGGTTCAGCAAGCGCGATGATGTGCTGCCGCCTTCACCTTCGCGCGCAATGCAAGGGCTCGTCGAATTTGCCGCCTCGCGTCCGCAGAAGGACGTGAAAGTGTTCCTCGCCACCTTCGGCGGCGATGCCGAAGCGGCTCGCGCGGCCTTGAGTTCAGCGAAAACCCCATTCACCTGCCCGATCCTGACCGTCCCCGGTGGCATCGATAACCCGCTGGTCCGCAGGCTTGGCATCCTGTCCGAAGATGAGAGTGGCAACAGCGTGTTGATCCATAAGGACGGCCGTATCGCGCTGATGATCTCCGGGTTGTTCGGCAAGGACGGTAGTCGCACGCTTTCTGAAGTGGTCATGCGTGATGACGAGACTAGCGTGCTTCATGCGCTCGAGCGTGGTGAGGTGCAAGCCGCCAAGGAGAAGATCCTGGCGCTGGCACCGCCATTCGATCCCGAGGCGGTCGATGAGCGCGGCAGGAAACTGCGCAAGCCCTCCATCAGTCTTTCGCATTTGCGTGCCCGTGCCCGCGTCTACATCGCGCTCAAGGAGTGGGACAAGGCGCTTGCCGACGCCGAGGAGGTGGTTGCCCGCCAACTCGGCACGGATGGCGGCATGAGCCTGCGCACGCCGGAACTCGATGAGTCGGAAGCCTTGCGCGATGAGATCAAGGCGCAGATCAAGTGACGTCGGCTAAGCCAAAAACGATCGGATGCCGGTGAAGATCATCTGACTGGCCAACGCGGCGAGGATGATGCCGGTGATCTTGCTGAACACGGCGAGGTTGGTTTTGCCCATCCATCGCTCCACCTGGGTGGCCATCATCAGCAGGCCGCCTAGAAGCAGCACCGCCGCCAGAACCGCGAGCGCCCCGGCCACTTTCATCGTCATGGTTTTCACATCCGCGCCCATCACGAACAAGACACCGATCACTGCAGGGCCGACGACAATCGGGAAGGAGAATGGCACCACCACCTTCTCCGTGTCGGATTCATTTTTGGCTCTTTTCGGTTCTTCCGCCCTACCCCGAACCAAGTCAACGGCGGTCAGGAAGAGGAGTGCGCCTGCTCCGATGCGGAAGGCATCCAGAGTCAACCCAAAGACCCCGAAGATAAACGATCCGAAGAAGTAGAACGACAGGCAGAGCGCGGCGATCGACAAGGTCGCCTTGATTGCAAACGCCTGACGGCGGGCATGTTGGAAATCGCGGGTGATTCCCAAAAACAAGGAGATCGTCAGGAAAGGGCAGAAGATGAACAAGAGCTTGAAGCCCGAATTCATCGCAAATTGCAGGGGTTCTGTCATGGATGCTGGGAGCGGCCTTCCCTTCGGGGCGGAGCATAGTTCGTGAAGACCGCTCGTAAAAGGATGAATGTGGTGCTGTTTCCGCCGCCGCCGGCCATCATGGCATCAAGCGACTTCCCAATCCATCGGGCATGGCCTAGGGTTCTGCGTCATGAACGACTCAGGGAATCGGATCTGGTGCTTCGGCGGCCTTTGCCGCCTGCTGTTGATGCTCGGACTGGTGCAGGCCGCGACGGCCGCTGATCCTGCCGTGCGGCGACCGAACATCCTGTTGGCGATTTCGGACGACCAATCGTTTCCACACACGTCGATTTCCGGATGCAAGGCGCTGCACACACCGGCATTCGACCGCGTGGCCAACGAGGGCTTGTTATTCCGCAACGGATTCGCCGGATCGCCTGGCTGCAGCCCGAGCCGCGCCTCGCTGTTGACCGGCCGCCACACCTGGCAGATCGAGGACGCCGGTACGCACTTGAGCGGCTTTCCGACGAAATACGCCACCTACCCGGACCTGCTCGAAGCGAGCGGCTACCTCGTCGGTTACACCGGCAAAGGCTGGGGGCCGGGCAACTTCAAGATCAGCGGCCGCACCCGCAACCCGGCGGGCACCGCGTTCAACGAGCGGAAACTGACGCCGCCGACCACCGGCATCAGCCAGGTCGACTACGCCGCCAACTTCGCCGATTTCCTCGCCAAGCGGGAGAAGGGTCAGCCGTTCTGTTTCTGGTATGGCGCCACCGAACCGCATTTGGGATACGAGAAAGGCTCCGGCGTGAAAGCGGGCAAGCGTCCGGAGGATATCGAGGTGCCGCCGTTCCTGCCGGACACGCCCGAGGTGCGCCAGGAGCTTCTCGATTACTGCCTCGAGATCGAGTGGTTCGATTCGCATCTCGGCAAGATGCTGGGGATGCTCGAAGAGGCGGGTGAACTCGACAACACGCTGGTCATCGTCACGGCCGACAACGGCATGCCGTTCCCGCGGTCGAAGGCGACGTGCTACGAATACGGCATCCACATGCCGCTGGCGATCCGCTGGGGCTCGCAAGCGCGCGGTGGTCGCAGTGTCGACGACTTGGTCGGCTTCGTTGATCTGACTGCCACCATCCTCGAGGCGGCAGGAGTGGAAGCGCCAAAGGCCTACCCTCTATCCGGCCGCAGTCTGATGAACGTTCTGCAGTCGACCCAGCAGGGGACGGTCGATCCATCGCGCGATGTCGCGTGGGCTGCCCGCGAGCGACACACCTCGGCGCGCTACGACAATTGGACCTATCCGCAACGCGCGCTGCGCACACCGCAATACCTCTACATCCGCAACTTCGAGCCGGATCGCTGGCCGATGGGTGACCCGCGCGAAATCAAGGCGGATGGCAGCCTGGGGCCGGTCAGCGGCGCCTACTACGACATGGACCTCGGTGAGACCCGGGCCATGATGCTGAAACGTCAGGACGATCCCGCGATCGGGCGCTTCCTGCAACTGGCCGTCGCCAAGCGCCCGGCGGAAGAATTGTTCGACATCGTCAAGGATCCGGGTTGCCTGAACAACCTGGCGCAGGATCCAGCCTTCGATGCCACCCGGCAGGAATTGTCGCGCAGGATGATGGACTACCTGGCTGCTACCGGTGATCCACGCGCTCACGGCAAGGGTGCCATCTGGGAAACTTACCCGCGCTACAGCAACATCCGCCAGTTTCCGCCGCCGGATGTGGCGAAGTGAGTGGAAGACGAGAACACGCTCAGATCCGGGTTCGACAGCATGGCGCGAAACGGCTATGCCAAGGCAAGGCATGGAATCAAACGAGCCATCACCCCTCAAGGAGCGCCTGTGGCGCATCATCTTCCTCTCGGACACCCGCGCGGGTCGCGCGTTTGATGTGGTGTTGCTTGGACTCATTGCCGCCAGCGTGCTGGTGGTGATGCTGGAAAGCGTCGAGTCCTACCGTTTGGCCCACCAGCGTTGGTTCCGGCTGCTCGAGTGGGGGTTCACCATCGTCTTCACCATCGAATACGGCGTGCGTCTGTGGGTGGTGCGGCGCAAGCACCGCTATGCGTTCAGTTTCTTCGGCATCGTCGACCTGTTGTCGATCCTGCCGACCTATGTGGCGCTGGTGCTCAGCGGCACGCAATACCTGATGGTCATCCGCATCCTGCGCCTGCTGCGGATGTTCCGGGTGCTCAAGATGGCACACCACTTCAGTCAAGCCAACGTGCTGATGAACGCGCTGCGCGCCAGCAATCCGAAGATCGCGGTGTTCCTGTTTGCGGTGCTCACGTTGGTCGCCATCGAAGGCACTCTCATGTATCTGGTCGAAGGCGGCAGCAACCCGGGTTTCAGCTCGATCCCGCAGGCGGTTTACTGGGCGATCGTCACCATCACCACTGTCGGCTACGGCGACGTCGCGCCGTTCACGGTGGCGGGCAAGGTGCTGGCATCAATCATCATGCTCACCGGATTTTCAATCATTGCCGTGCCCACCGGCATCGTCACTGCCGAGATCGGCAGCCGCCTGAAATCCGTGCCGATGGATGACCGCGAATGCGACCAATGCGGCTGGCAGGGCCACGATGCGGCCGCCAACTACTGCAAGCACTGCGGCTGCCGCTTGGACGCCTGAGGACGAAGGCTCAGGGTTTCGCCCCGGTCTTCTCCTTGGCGGCTTTTTCCTGCGCGGCCTTTTCCTGACGCAGGCGCCGCGCCTCGTCACGCTTCGCTTGGGCAGCCTTGCCTTCGGCGATCATCGGGGCCCATGCGGCTCTGGCTTTGTCGAGTTGCTGGGCGTCGAGTCCGAGCGCCTGCAGCACTCCTTCGGCCATCACCTGGTCGCCTTCGGCGATCATGTGGACGCCGTCATAGGTGAACACATTGGTGCCGGGCTTGTTGGCGGCCTTGATCTTCTCATGGAACATCGCGTTGAGATCGGCGAGCGGCGCGTTCTTCTCCTTGGCCAGCTGACGCAGGAACTCGTTGTAGGGGGCGAGCTTGGCATTCAGCTCGTTGTCCAGCTCCTCCTTGATGACGGTGGCGGTCAGCACGACCGGTTTCACGCCGGCGGCGCTCGCCTGATCGACGATGGCGGTGATGTTCTTCTTATAGTCCTCGAGGGCCACGCCGCGTGCGCCGTGCCAGACGTCGTTGACGCCACAGCTGAGCGTCATCCACTGCGGTTTCTTGCTGAGCACATCCTTCTCGAGGCGGGCGAGCATCTGGTTCGACTTGTGGCCGCTGATGCCGGCGGGCACGGCTTCGGCTTCGACGCCGTTGGCTTTCAGGCCGGCGATGGTGAGTTTGACGTATCCCGACGGGCTGCCCCAGCCGGCGGCGGTGATCGAGTCGCCGAGGAAGGCGATCTTGTCGCCATTTTTGACGAGGATTTCAGCGGTGGCCGGCTGGAATCCCAGCAGGGCGATGGCAAGCAGTGAACTGGCGAGGGTTTTCATGGATGTGGTAACGGATACGGTGGTCCGAGGCATGGCATATCAGATTCCCTCAAACCGTCCGCGTTGCTTGTTTTGGCAGCAATTGCTTGCAAACCGGCAAGCAAATGATGCGTAATTTTCCTGTTTCTATCCCAATCCCTCGATCCATGACCACACCCTCGTTCGACTCCCGGTTTTCCCGTCGCCGCTTCCTCAAGGGGGGCGCCACCCTGGCCGCAGGCCTCGGTTTTCCCGCCATCCTCACCTCGCGCAGCCGCGCCGCCGCGGTGGCACCGGCCAAGCCCTTGCGGGTCCTGCAGATCGGTTGCGGCCGGATTGCCAACGACATGGACATTCCCGGCCTGTTGCGTCACCCCGATCTGGCCCGCATCGTGGCGGTTTGTGATGTGGATTCGAAGCGTGCCGGCTTGGCCAAAGACAAGGTGAGCGCAGCTTACAAGAAAAGTCTGGGTGAGGCGCCCGACATCATCGCCAGCGGCAACTACCGCGAACTGCTCGAGCGTGAGGACATCGATGCGGTGTCGATCAGCACCCCCGACCACTGGCATGCCCAGCCGGTGGTGGAGGCCGCGCTCGCCGGTAAACACATCTACGTGCAGAAACCGCTGACGCTCACGATCGCCGAAGGGCAGGTGGTGGCGCGCGTCGTGCGCGACAAGAAGCGGATCCTCCAAATCGGCTCGCAACAACGGTCGACCGAACAATTCCACCGCGCTTGCCAACTGGTGCGCAATGGCGCGATCGGCACCGTGCGCAAGGTGCAGATCGGCCTGCCGACCGATCCCTCGGGCGGTGATGGCAAGGTGATTCCGGTGCCGGAAACCTTCGATTACGATCAGTGGCTCGGCTGGACCAAGGAGGTGCCCTACACCAAGGACCGCTGCCACCCGCAGGAAGGATTCAAGGAGCGCCCGGGTTGGTTGCGGCTCAACCAGTTCACCTGCGGCATGATGACCGGTTGGGGTTCGCATCACATCGATATCGCGCATTGGGGGATGGGCACCGAGCTCACCGGTCCGATCGCGGTGAATGCCACGGCCAAGTGGCCGGGCGCGGATAGTTTCTGGGATGTGCACGGCGCCTATGACGTGAAGTTGCAATACGCCAACGGTGTGGAAATGCACATCAGCGACAAATTCACCAACGGCATCCGTTTCGAGGGTGACAAGGGCTGGATCTTCGTCAGCCGCGGCGGCTTTTCCGCGACGGCCAGCGATCCGAAATCGAGCAAGGGCGGCAAGGCGCTGGATGCGAGCGATAAATCGCTGCTCACCGCCGACCTGTCGAAGCACGACGTGCAATTGCATCGCGCGCCCAAGTGGGATCACCACCTCGACTGGCTCACCGCCGTCAGCGACGGTCGCGACCCGGTGACCAATGTCGAAACCGGCCATCGCTCGAATTCCGCCTGCATGGTGTCGTGGATCGGCATGAAGCTCGGTCGCCCGCTGAAGTGGGACCCAGTGGCTGAGCGTTTCGACGACGACGAGGCCAATGGCATGATCCATCGCGAGGAACGTGGTTCCTATGGTGCTGTCCAGCTTGCCAAGAAACTGAAAATCTAATTCAGTCGCCCCATGACATGGAACTCTCTGACCGGCACGGTCTCGATCGGTGCCGCCGCCACGATGCTCGCCGCCTGCTCCCACAACCCGGATGTGCGCCTGATGACGCTCGACCCCGGGCACTTCCACGCTGCATTGGTGCAGAAGTCGATGGTGCCGGGTGCAAGCCCCGTCGTCGATGTCTACGCCCCCGCCGGGACCGACCTCGACCTGCATCTCGCCCGCATCGAAGGGTTCAACACCCGCGCCGAGTCCCCGACGCAGTGGCAGACGAAAGTCCACCAGTCGGCCGACCCGCTCGCCGAGATGCTCAAGGAGAAGCCCGGTAATGTCGTCGTGCTCGCCGGCAACAACGCGCTCAAGACCGAACGCATCCTCGCTTCGGTGAAGGCCGGCCTCAACGTGCTGGCCGACAAGCCGATGGCGATCAATCCGCAGGACCTCGAACTGCTGCGTCAGGCATTCGTCGAGGCCGACAAGAACGGCGTGCTGCTCTACGACATCATGACCGAGCGCCATGAGGTGACGACCGAATTGCAGCGCGAGTTGTCGTTGATGCCCGACCTTTATGGCCAACAGTTGCCCGGCACGCCGGAACAACCGGCAGTGACCAAAGAGAGTGTGCACCACCTGTTCAAGTACGTCTCCGGCAAGCCGCTGCAGCGACCCGATTGGTTCTTCGACGAGACGATTCAAGGCGAAGGGCTCTGCGACGTCGGCACCCACCTGGTCGACCTGATCCAGTGGGAATGCTTCCCCGGTCAGATCCTCAAGACCTCGGATGTCAAGGTGCTCAGCGCGAAGAAGTGGCCGACGCTCATCACAGAGGCCCAGTTCAACAAGGCGACCGGCCTGAGCGGCTTCACCCCGGCGCTGCGGGCCAAGCTCGATGCCAACGGCCAGCTGCCGTATGTCTGCAACGGCGAGATGATCTACCAACTCAAGGGCGTGCACTGCAAGGTGTCGGTGATCTGGAACTATGAGGCGCCGCAGGGCGCGGCCGACACCCACTACTCGCTGATGCAGGGCAGCCAATGCGCGCTGATCATCCGTCAGGGCGCCGAGCAAGGGTACAAGCCGACGCTCTACATCGAACCCTCGGCCGGCCAGAAGCTGGACGGGGCAGTGGCGGCAGCGGTCGCCCGCGTGCAGGCAAAATGGCCGGGGGTCAAGGCGGTGGCCGAAGGCAACGGCTGGAAGCTGGAAGTGCCGGATGTCTACAAAGTCGGCCACGAAGCGCACTTCTCGCAAGTCGCCGAGGCCTACTTCGGCTACCTCAAGGCCGGCAAACTGCCCGAGTGGGAGGTGCCGAACATCCTGGTCAAGCACCACACGCTGATGGAGGCCTACCGCATGAGCCGGTGAGGGGGAGTGGCGGCATGATGCCGCCATGTCGCCCGCGATGCCCTCCGGGCGTCGCGTCTATCGGGCAGTCCTGATGTTCCCTTCGTGCGGCATCATGCCGCACGCCCTGTTCATGGCGCTTGGAAAGCGCCACTCCGCTTGCGCCGTCGCGGGCTTCTGATACAAGGGATGTGACGCATGAGAACCTCGCCGCCCAAGCGCCACCCCTCCGGCATGAGCAAGACGGAGGTGCTGATGATCATTTTTTCGATGATCATCGTTGTATGCGTGCTGGGGGTGGCGGCGACTTGGTGGAAGCGGGGAAGTGATCGCACTGCGACAATCATGCATATCCGCAACTGCCAGCAGGTGATGCGGAGCCATCAGGGGATGTATGAGATCAACCCCGGTGAGCCGTTCACACGCAAAGAGTTGGAACTCTGGTTGAAGTTTCCTGAAACGATTCACACGTTCTCAGGACCGATCGTCTTCACACCGGGAACGAAGATGTGTCCCATGTCCGCCGATCCCGCGGTGAATGACGACCACCTTTGGCTCAAAGTCGACGCGCCCGGCACCGAAGGTTATGTCGGTCGCTACGGATTCGA